>Ga0315914_1000315_pt1 | contig 55429 bp, 24 predicted proteins | sample MpolenodulesMG_FD_203920 | JGI IMG/M metagenome (GOLD analysis project Ga0315914, IMG submission 203920) | Medicago polymorpha root nodule microbial communities from Los Angeles, California, United States - elongated nodules | ecosystem: Host-associated > Plants > Roots > Nodule | place: USA...
AATTTATATAAAAGAATAATATTTAAAATATAAAAAAAAAATCAAATGAATGAATTCATATTGTTTTATTTTAGAAATATTTATTATTTCATATATATATATACACATATTTCCTAAAAAAAATAAATATATACACATATAAATTGATTTTTTGTTACTAAAGCTTGGATTATAAGAGGCTGCAAAAAAAATATTGCTCACTGATAACATATATTTTGCATTCCATTTCATTTCATGAAAGAAGAAATGGTCAAGCGGTTAAGTCATATGATCAAAATTGTGTCTTGGTTTGATTCCCAGTGGTGATATTTTTTATTTTTAATGATTTTTGTAAAGTCATTCTTAATTGGAATGAATGAAGGCATGTCGTAGCCCAGATTTAGAAGAAAAAAAAGGGATTGGATAGTGATTGGATTGAAAGGAAAATATAATTAATTTGATGGTTCAAATTGTAGAATATCATTAATTTAAAATGGGGTGAATATGCAAATAATAAAATACATGTTAAAATTATAAAATAATAAATGTTATTTTTAAAATGGAGGACATGTGGCTGTTTTTTATTGGTTTGGGTAAATTGCCCACCAATTTCTAAAGGCAATTTAGAAAAAACCTTTATTCTTTGATTGTGATATTTTTTTTTGTAATCTTTAGAGACGTCTTAAAGTGGCTAGGTGTGTCTAGCGCATTTCCTATCGATCCTCGGGTTCATATGATTCAATTTTGTAGTAGTTACTTGTTCAATGAAAAGATTTGATGTTGTTTTTATGTGATTTAGTTGGCTTGTTGTTAGACTATTTACAAGAAAGAAATAAGATGTTGTTCGATTGTAAGGAGATGACACTTGTGTTTTTTCTTGATAATGATTAAAATAGAGTGATAACGTACTACATTACTCGTCAACAATTAAATTGACACCAATCAAAATCATTCATTCGTCTTCTACTATTATGTTACAGATATAACAAGAACGATCAAACAAACATGAATCATTTTGATAAATATCAATTCAATGCGGTAACTCTATTCATCTTTTATTATTTTATTATTATTGAGGAATAAATAAGACTTTGTAGTGTGAACACTCAACTGAACACATAGAATTGATCAATAACGCGTTTGACTTGACAATAAGGCCATGACAACTACGTAATAACTACACAACTATAAAATAACACAAGTTCACACATCTCTCAAACCTCACCAAACACAAAAGAGATCCACAAACTCTAAAATCAAATTTTAGAGTTCATTCAACAACCAAAAAATGACTAGTCTCAGAATCATCACTTTTGTGTCATTGATGGTGTTGTTGATGATCAACACTACAGAGGCACAATCAACAGACATCCCTTCATGTGCTACAAACCTAATCCCATGTGCTGATTACCTTAATTCAACCAAACCACCTAGTTCTTGCTGTGATCCAATCAAAAAAACAGTTGAAACTGAACTCACATGTCTTTGTAACCTGTTCTATGCTCCTGGTTTACTTGCAACCTTTAACATCAATACTACTCAGGCTCTTGCTTTGAGTCGTAACTGTGGTGTTACCACTGATCTCACCACTTGCAAACACAGTATGTAACTAAACTCTATATTTCATTTTTTGACTTATTGGTAACTTCTTTGTATGATTGTGTCGGATTTTTTTATTGGTGTTGTGTGTCAAATAATTGAAACAGTTTTCTAGATCTAGTGAGAAAAGGGGAACCAGAAATTAAGAATTGAATCGATTTGTTTCATTTATGTACCATTGCTTAGTTGTATTTGGATTTCTCCTAGAAAAAAAAAGTTATATTCAGATTTTTTTTTTTAAATGATATTTTGAAACACAAATATTTGACAATAAATTTGGATAATACAGTTTAGATATGTGTTTAATTATGTTTAGTGAATACGGTTGTTACTTTAGGACCCATATTTATAAAGTAAATTTTGTATTTAGTTTTTTGACCAAGTATATTTAATTTCTTAATAAATATGTTCTAAGAACTTCTATTATGATTGGGGTTTCACCTATTTAATACAAGCTAAATATTAGACACTTCATTGTTAAATAAAATTTTGGATGTCTAATTGCTTAAGAGTGTGGTGGTTATGGAAATCGGCCCCACTGCATTATCATCGTTGATACACTTTTTTTCCCATTAATTTGCTCCATCTGATTTAAGGCTAAGATGTTACAGAAAAACATTGCCATCAGTCTCATAAAAAACATCAAATGTTTGGTGGAGTAATACACGTGAAAGCATTAATTTTTATTCATCATACACATTTATTAACCTTTACCTTTTTTGTTTGAATAATTTCAGATGGGTCAGCTCCAGCTCCAACTTCCGGCGGGTCCCCACCGGGTAAGAAGCTTCTTCACACCCTCCTCAACTTGATTTTCCCTTCTTTCGTTGAAGCTGACATTACAAATGCATTCACACTTGCATCAATCATGAATGAATTATTTAACGTGAATAGCATCTTGTTAATTTGACTTTTCAATTCAATCGATAAAAGAATCAAAATCAACTTTTAATTTTGTCTTTGAGCTATTATTAATCTATCAATTAGTCTTTCGGTTGCTTTAAAATTTAAGAGAGATCATAAGAGATTCTGGGCCTCTTTGTTTTAGATTTTTTGACAAAAAATCTATTTTTTATTTAAAAAAATCACTTTCTTATTTTTGTAGTATTTGTTTTAGATTTTTAAAAAATCTATTTTGCTAAAAAAATCATATTTAGCCTCAAAAAGAAAAGCTATTTCAAGTAACTTTTCCAAAATCTTTTTTTTTTTAAAGATAAGAAACTCAGGTGTAAGAGTTTCAAATCTTAAAAAAAATGATTTTTATGATAGTAAACAAACATAAATAGCTTTAGATTTTTAAAAAAATCTCTAAATAAAAATCTCTAGATTCTTTCAAATCAAAATATATATTTTTTTAAAGCTAAAACAAACGCACCCTAAAAAGTTATTTCAAGTAGCTTTTTCAAAATCTATTTTTTTCTAAACATAAGGAATTCATATGTAAGAGCTTCAAATCTTAAAATAAAATGATTTTTATGATAGTAAACAAACATAAATAGCTTTAGATTTTTTTTTAAAAATCTCTAAATAAAAATCTCTAGATTCTTTCAATTCAAAATCTATTTTTTTAAAGCTGAAACAAACACACTCTCTATAATAATGAGCCTTGTTATCAAAAGAGATTATATAATGAGGTAATAATAACGGGTCTTGTTAACAAAGGTCTTTTTTTTTGTTACATTAACAAAGGTCTCTGGATACTCTTTAAACATTTTAAATTAAAAAGTTTTAAAGAAAATCAAATATTATATTTTACAATGCATTCAATACATATGCTGTATAAAACTATTTATACTGCTTAAAAAGTGATCTGGTAACACTCGTTAATGTTTTCCACAATTTTGAGACCAACATGATGAATTGAAATTAGTGTAAGAACTACTAATAGAGATCAAATTTGAGAGGGAATAGTAGTTGAGGGACAAAATAGATGATTTATTAAAAAAAATCTGAAAATTTGTTGTGTGAAAATATCATAAAAGAAACAATTCGAGTAATGTTTTTGCCTTGAGAAAATAGAATACTCTTTCTTTTTTGTGCAATATAAAATAGAATACTCTAAGATTAATGACCAAAAATGGAAGTAGGTTAAAAAAACTATAAACTTTAGATGATGGGCTAAGATATCTCTAATGATGATGTCTTTACCATTTTCGACGTACATATATGAACCGTTGCCATACAGAAGAAGATATTTACCCCTTAGAATTAGGAAAATACCTAAAAAAAATCCCAAATTTTAAAACAATAAAATTTCAATAGAGTGAACAATTATATTGGACTTAACTTATCATTGATAGCTTTTGAATTTCATAAACAATATTTCATACCGGCGTTATCATTATCATTGGTTTTTGAAGGAATCATTATCATTGTTTTCTATTCACATAACTTTTGATTTTTCAGTTTTGACTTATTAACTTATGAAGTTTTATTTTCAAAAAAAAACTTATGAAGGATTTCAAAAACTTCAAATTTGCATTTGCTTGTGTGATAATGATTTCGTGAATATTTTATATTTTTACTTGGACCCCAACCAACCTGGTTTAATCAGAAAATCCGAATGTTGGGCACACACCTTTCGGAAGTTTGCATGTGTATCGCAATATTCATACCTACAATACATTAAATATAATTGATATGCATTGAACCAACGCCAATATTGTTAGATTAGATAACATGGTCCAAAATATATCAATTATGTGTGTGAGTTTTAAGTAATATTTGTAACTTATGCACCCAATTCCATTCTATTTTTTTTTATTGAACCAACAACAATACATGTATAATCGATTTCCTAGTGAAGTACATCTAATCATGTATCATAAATCGTTGAAGCTACCAATTGTCAATTATTGTTGCAATTTCTAACCTCACAAACTTGCAATTCACCATGCAGCTACAACAGGTCGTGATAAAGGAGCTGCAGGCAGAGTCTCATTCACTGGATTCTCTTTTATACTCTTATTGGCATCCATGATGTTCAATTAGAAAAGTGGCTCTTTTTTTTTTTGGTACATGAAAAGTGGCTCTTATTACCCTTCTTAAACCTCTACTGTATTTATTTAATTTATCTATGTAATTTCATACATTGATTGGCTACTGATCTATTTGAGAGTGCGTTTACTTTTTCTTCTTCGATTATTTTTAGTGAACTCTGATTCAATTTCGGTAAAAAAAAATCTTATTTAGTGAAAGTGCGTTATTTTTGTGTTGATAAATCTATTTGTGGTGCTTTTGATAGCACCGTTTGTAATAGAGATGATGTGGATTCGCGTTCTTATTGGTGTTATTATTAATTTATTATTTTTTTTGCACAAGCTAAAAATTATTAATTTATTATTACCACAAACTATTCTTGAATTTTCTTTTAGGACTAATAGATAGACTACTGAAACGGTGTGAATTTGTTTAAATTATTTCAAAATGAGTTGCCAAACGCATACAAAATTGAAAACGTTGTAATAATAAGTGCTTTTAATTAGAGGAATGGCAGGGTGCTTGATGAAAACAAAAAACCAATATACTATATAATTTATAGGTTTAATTACAGTTTTGGCCTTCTAAATGATCTTATAGCTTTGTATTGGATGCAACTATATATGCATGGTGTAAAAATTGAATCAACCATCAAATGCACCTAAATATCCATATGACACCAATTAAGTTGATTTTTTTCTTTTCATGTTTGCATCCAAACCCAACCATACTAACCAAATTCGATCTCTATTGATTCTAATATCGGTTTGACAAAATTAAGATTAATCATATGAAATTTGAACGAAACCATTATGTTTTATTATTATTTCATTTATTTTACACTTACATTAGTTTTTTTACACTAATTTTTTGGTATATTAAGGTATCATCCGCACACAACTCAGGAGACTAATCATCTCGAGGTAATTGAGATGCATTTAAGATTTGTTTTTAAAGAGAATGAGAGAGTTTTGGAGGGATGAGATTAGAGGGAAAAAATAGAGAAATCGTTCAAATTTTTTGACAGGGTGGTTTTATAGAGAATGATAATTAATACATATAATAATGTATTTTTAACTCTGAAAGTATTATTTTTTTTAAGAAGAAACTTTGAAACTATTATAACAACATAGATTGGATTTGAAAAACTTGCATGACCTCCCAAAACCCTCCAAACTCCACCTTCAATACAATTTGTTAGTTCTTTTAAATTAGGAGATTTTGTATTAGGAAAAAAAAAATTAAACTCCCCAAAACCCTCCACCCTCATAGCCCCCATTATTTTCACTTTTTCCTTCCTTTTTTGCAACCCCTCCCCACCCCTCCCTCAAAACTCATAAATAGAGCCTTAACGAATTGGCCTCACTCAACAAAAGTTTTTCCATACATACCAACCACCGAAGGTTGAATCTTGAACCAAATATTTTTTTGGTCAAATACCTCTTTTAGTCCTTATAGTTTAATAGAATTCTCAAGTTAGTCCTTTAAGTTTCAAATAGGTCCTTTTAGTTGATAAACTATTTTACCGCTACTCTTGCTGTCAGTCTCCGTTTAACTGATGCTGATGTGGACATTAAGTTGCTGACTTGGATCAAAATTATAGGTTTCAAAGGCTCCAGGTAGTCAGAACATTGTGTTTAATGGTCACAAATGATCATTTATAGGGCTAGAAATGCAGCTATTAACAACGAGAACGGTTTTTCTAGCCCTATAAACGATCATTTGAGATCATTAAACATAGCGTTTTGACACCCTGGAGACTTAAAGCGCAGCGTTTTGATCCAAGTCAACAACTTAACAATAAATCGGCATCAATTAAACAGAGACTAACAACAGGGGTAACAGTGAAATAATTTATCAGCTAAAAAACATATTTAAAACTTTTGAAAGTTAAAGAACTAACTTGATAATTTTGTCAAACTAAAAGGACCAAAAATATTATTTGACTTTTTTTAACAATTATACGTTACTTTTAACTAATTAAGAGAGATGTATAACGTTATGAAAATAATTAAATTATGTATGGCCTATAAATATTTTAGAAAAGATAGTAAAAGATAAAAGAATTATTTCTTTTATCTTTTGATTAGAAAGGGAGAACCCTAAAGTATTTCTTTAATACACGTGATCACATTACGTACTATGTTTTAAAATGAGTGTTTTTAAGGTTTTTGCACACATATTAAGAAATGCAAAAAAAATTGTCAAAAGACATAACCATTTTACTAAACTGCCCATAATAACTATTGGTGTATTTCCCATAAAAGTAGAATATAGGACTTTGAAAGAAGTGTACACAACATTAATAAGATGGCATAATTGTAAATGTTTACAAACATGACATTCATTTTGAAATAAATTATTTTTACTAAAAATACATTAAACGTAGGGAGTAATAAATTATGTGAAATGCTACTTATATAGAATTGCAATTTTGCGAAAAAGAATTGCTACTTTCTGCGAAAAAATTTGTCCCAACATCGTCACGATCCTTTTTGATTACTTATCTCACCTTCACCTCTTTATTTTGCAACCCCCAAGTATTCCATCAAGTCCTAAATCTAACGGTTTAACACAATTCGTGAAGCATTCTTTCTTGATAAATTCTTTCCCTTGAAATAGCATAGCTCTTTGCGAAAACATAGCGAACCTATTAAAATTTTCCAACTTAACCTCCCCTCGATGTTGAAAGTTTGACCAAAATATTTACAAAACAACGCATATGCATTTTGTGAATGAAAAATGCTAAACATCCATATCTCAAAATTTATTCGACTTAATTGAAATACTAGGAAATATAGATGCCACTTGCCATTAAAATTAGAATTTAAAATCAAATAAACTTGTCAGCGAAAAAGGTTAACTGGTGAGTAATGAGTCTTTATCACTCCAACTTTGCTATTTTTCCTCAAAAAAAAATCAATTCTATTTTAAGTTCTAATGAAAAGATTTATAATAGGAGAATCTTAATTACCTTGTAAGCACTATCAAATTCTTTTAATGTATTACTATATCAATTAGTAGAACTTATGAAATAAACCCAAATATAGAAAACAACAACCACAGCCAGTGATCATAACTCGTGTTTATTCCACACTCAAGAGAATTTGCATAAACAACACAATACTCCAACCAAACTTGGAAAACACAAAGCATTAAAACGTAAATTTTTCATTAATTACTACTACTATTAACCAAACTGGGCTGCAGCTGCAATAGACATGAGAAAGCACGCAGTGAAAAGGAAGCAGAAACCAAAGAGAAATGTAACAACCCACAGCATCATGATAAAGCGGAACACAATGTTACTCTGATGGATGCCAAGAGAGGTGACAAGTTGTTGGAGGAGACCATAGGCGAAGGTACTTGACATGAAACATATGAATGAATACTAGAGGGATGAGATAAAACCATGGTTAAGGAAGAGAAAAAAAAGACGAACAATTTATGCATTCTTCTCATAAAGACAATCATATATGAGAGGAAAAAAGTCAAATAATATTTGTTCTAGAAACTCAAAAGTTTTAATTGCAGCGATTTTGTTGAAAGATGTGGTTTATCTTCATATTAACATTGCTTGAGAAGTTCTTCATATTGAGTTGTTGCAAGAGCACCTTTAAGAAATCAACAAGTTTCCTTGATTTGTAAAATCATCATCTTTAATAAGAGATCATTCTCCACTTCATTGATTATGTTATAAAACGTATGTTTGACTTTGTTCTGGTATTTGTATTTACTGACAAAAACAAAATACCACGATACATATAATTAACAAAATACATTAGTATGCTCGTTTGAACTAAGATATGATACCGATTCAAGCGGTTTATCATTTTCTTTTCATCAGGAGAGAATGATTTTTTTTTTAATTCAGGACCGATTCGATTAGACTTTTTTTTTAGAATTTAATTCCGGACCGATTCAAGTAGATTTTATTTTAGAGAGAATGATCTAATAATTCAGAGTTATGTAAAATACGAAAAATAAGAGAAAAAGAAAAGTGTGGATCTATCTAGAAGAAACCTGCAAGCAAGACAAAAAAAAAAACAGGGAAAGAAAAACACCTACCCCCAAAAATGCATCTTCTGAGTTCATGTATAAACAAACACAAATAAGTTCCAGTAAAATGGCATTTCTAAGGTCAATAGCAACAACAGCAACTGCTATTTCAACCTTAGCTTTTTCTTCTTCTTTCTCTCACTCTCACCAATCTCCAAACACTGCCTTATCTTCCACCCCCAAATCCAATAAGCCCTTAAGCCTCGTCAAAACATTCGCTACCTCTCCTTCACCTCTCTTAATGGACCAAAACTCTCAGGTGCCTTGATTATTCGTTATTCCTCTCTAATTTCACTCTTAATTACTTAATTAATGTCTCTAATCGTTTTTTATTTTATTTTCTTTCTTTCAGACACAAACCGATCATGATTTGTTGCCTGAGTTACTGGTTAGTTTTAATTAATTCTAATTTCAAATTTTTTGTTTAGGTTGTTTAGCTATGCTAGATTAAATTCTTAGCTAATATATAATTTTTTATGTTGTAGACGGAGTATATGGTGGATATGAAATGTGAAGGTTGTGTTAACGCGGTTAAGAATAAGCTTCAAACCATTCATGGTACGTGTTTTTTGTTTTAGTTTAACTGCTTATACCTGCTTATGTGGTACTTTAGTTATTCGGTGAACCTAAGAAGTGATATTTTTTTTTTCTTCTTATAATAGGGACCGGAGGGAGTATTATTTAAGCTATTAGACATTGTTTGGTTAAACAATTTAATTTGCAGCTTATACCTTATAGCATAAGCGAATATCTTATAACCTTGTTATGAATAAGCTATTTCTATTACACTGGATAAAATAAAGTTAAAATTGTTTATGTAAAAGCTGTAAGTTGTTTTATAAGCTATCTTGGAGAACTTGTGAAAATAAGCTGAAACAGCTTATGAACATGTCATAAGTTCTCTCAAACAGTCTCACATATGTGTATCTGTGTATGATAGTAGATAAGTTCAAATAAACCGATCCAAATAGACCCTAACTTCTACTTTCAACGTGCTTGGGATCATTAAAAACATTGAACTGAATTTTATTTATTTGATTTGATTTGATCCACAAATCATACTCATTCATTAAAAGTGAAATATGATTTTGAGAAGATTTCCTCATTTAACAAATGATTTTAATTTTTATATGATATTAGTTCCTGTTTATAACTGGCCAAACACATTAAGATCATTTTTAAGGTCCCTGAGATTTTCATATTTGTGCTTTTTTCATTGTTTCCCATCTTTTATAGGAATCAAGAATGTGGAGGTGGATTTGAGCAATCAGGTTGTTAGGATTCTTGGTTCAACACCGGTAAAAACCATGAGTGAAGCTTTAGAGCAGACTGGTAAAAAAGCTCGATTAATTGGACAAGGAGTGCCAGAAGGTTCACCATTCTTTTTTCTTTTTTTGCTTTATCTTGATTTCTGGTTACAAATTCTATGATAGTAATCTTAATTTATGGATGAATTTTGAGTATGACCATTCATTGTCTTGTTTGGCTTGCTCATGAGATTGCAATTTCTGCCAAATTGAAGGTTAGGACTGTAGTTTAAGGCTGGCCTCAGATATTTTAATTCTTAAATTTTATTTTTTGCATGACAATTGGAGTATAATATTGACAAGTGTGAGTATATTAGTCTGTTCACTGTGACCACGGTCTCACTGATGCATATCTTGTATAAAAAAAATTACTTTTAAACTGAGTTTGTATTTCACACGCTCCTTTAAACAGCATCTCTGCACGATATTTATTTTCCCAGCATCATTTTATGCATGTCACATGGAAATTCTTTTAGTGATCCACACTATCAGTCAGACATGTTTTCTTTTAGTTCAGAAGATTGAGCAATTTTCTTCAGCGCCTAATGAAGGTTTATACTTTATATTATTATGAAGGAATATCAAATAGATCACATTGCACCTCTCATTAACATTGGAAGTGTTCCTGGTGCTACATTATCATCAAACCTGGTTTCCTTTTTCATTTGTCTTAGCTTATTGTTTTGATTCCATTGTCTAACAAACACAATATACCCATCAGAGGCTATGACCCTTAGGTTCAACAGTTTTTGAATAATTTTCCACGGATCTAATATTTTTAATGTTTGCTATACCCTGTACTGTTATAGAGACTTAATGACATTATTTCTTTTGGTAAACGAATGACAGTTTGGTGATTGGAAATCATCTTATCTGGGATACTGTTGTGTTTCTATTATTTATTTCTAGCCTGCACCATCCTTATTCTTTGTTAGTCTCTATTTATTTCGTGGTACATCAGTTTCTTTTTACTGAAGCAGTTGAAGACCTAATGTAGAATTTTTTTTATACTTGTGATCAATTGCTAGTAATAATAGAGTAGACATAAGGAAAACTAGATTGCTATTGCTATTTTCTTCAAGCCCTTGAACATTTGATAGTATTAATTTTCTTGGAATCTAATTGTTCTTCAATGAATGTGACCTATTGGGTGTTTTTATTATACAATGAAAGAAATTGCTTGGTTTTTCACAGCTGGCAGCATAGTTTGTCAGAAAAATAGAGTTACAAATTAATGTGGTATTCAACTCATGAACTTAACGATGATTTGTCCATTCGCCTATCCTAATCTCAACATGTTTCCCCCTCTGTTGTTATAGGAACTTGTTTATATGCATGCTCTCGTTATTGACCTAATATGACATGAGCTTATTTTTGCTTTGACTGCAGTAGATTCTAGATGATCTATCAATTTTCGTTCTCCTCTAAATATCTGTTTAGTTGCATGATGTGTCTTGATTTTGTTGCATTTATTTATTGTTGTAACACTCGTCAAACAACTCAAATTCAATTAATTGTTTTCATGGTTTCAGGCGTCTTATACTCCTATCAGTACTGATTTCACCGGATCTTTCTATTGCTTTACAGACTTCTTAATATCGGCAGCTGTCTCTGAATTCAAAGGTCCTGAAATTTTTGGTGTTGTTCGCATGGCTCAAGTAAATATGGAACTAGCTAGAATTGAAGCAAACTTCAGTGGGCTCTCACCAGGGAAACATTCTTGGTCTATTAATGAGTTTGGTGATTTGACTAGAGGTGCAGCAAGCACCGGTAAAATGTTCAACCCATTAAACGAGGAAAACACTAAAGAGGTTTGCTTTTTCTATACCATCTGGACGACTTCTGTTTTGCCGTAAAAAGTTGCTTTTAAGGATTGATGTCTGCTATAAATGTTATTTATAAACACTAAAATGGATAGGAGATTTATAAAATTGCAGAAAGTGAAACTTTTAAATCATGAAGGATATTTTGAAAATTTCATATGATGTATTAACGTTTTAAACTTCTGATTTTGTTGAGTTGGGTGTATTTGGTTTTAGTTTTAATGGTTGAAATTGATATTTTGGCATTTATTAGTTTATTAACCTTCTCTAATTAAGGGTGATAAAGTTTGTGATACAAAATCAATTCAAAATCAATTTTCTAAAATGAGTTTAAAATCAGGGAGTTAGTTCATAAGTTATCGTTAACAATGTCAAACACAACTTATGGAGGTTGCTTGATTGGATCTTCAGCCACTTGGTGACCTGGGAACACTAGATGTGAACGATAAGGGTGAGGCCTTCTACACTGGGGTCAAAGAAAAGCTGAGAGTGGCTGATCTTATTGGACGAGCTGTTGTTGTATATGCAACTGAAGATAAATCAGAACATGGTATAGCTGCTGCAGTGGTTGCTAGAAGTGCAGCAGTGGGTGAGAACTACAAAAAGCTTTGTACATGTGATGGCACCACCATATGGGAGGCAAGTGACGCAGATTTTGTTCCTAGCAAGTTCTGATGAATTAATTTACGGAAAACAGAACATTGTAATTTATTTGTCTTACTGTGGCTCTCCAGCATTTCAAATCTGGAGAAGCTCTTGTATTTGTATACCATTTTGAAAACAATGTGTCTGTCTGTCATACTTGTTACATAAATTATAGTTATTTTTTGGACTGCATGCTATTTAAGATAGCATATTCAGCTCCCTCCATTTCTTTACTATTGCTGATGTTTTAGAATTTAGTTGATTCAAAATTATTTGGTAGCAAGGATACGTATTTGTTTCGATGTGTTGCAACAAGATTCTCTGTGAATGAGAAATTGATCTTTGGTATTTCTCAATTACTTAGGAATAGTCTAGACCACATTCCCTGGCTTAACATTTCTTGTGCTCCAGCAGTTAAAAGTTGTGATCAATTCCAAGAACATATAAAATATTGGACATTAGTTTTACACCAAAGGAAATTTTAATTGCAATTGTTCCAATGCCATCTTCAATTCCAACTTTGGAAATGGCAGTTTTGTTGAGCTCTTTTAAAAGATCTTGATTTTTATAAGTCATGGTTTGTGCAATCACCGTAAATAAGTTATGCTTTTGAGAATTTGTTGGTTGTAAAAGATGGCATTGAAATAGTTATTCCTCCTCCTCTTAATCATCAACAATGATAACGTTATCTTGCTGTTTATGAGACTCGCATACCTAGAGACCCAAATGTTGAAAGAACCGTGAGCCATCAGCTATGAAAGCCATCTTTTGGTTAACAAATTAAACATTAAAACATATAAAGTGAAAGGCAATAATAGTGACCTGTCATATTCACCCTATTGTTAAGGAATAACGCAACATTAACAAGACCTTCTTTGATATGTGGTCTTAGAATTTGGGTTTTTCAAATAAGTTCACACGCTCAACACTATTGATGTGTGGATCATGCAGTGGATGATCTAGTCCACATGTTCTTTACTATTTTAAGATTTGAATTATTTTAAATACATCTCTCGCATTCAGCAATATTTTACTTGATGCGTGGATGATATATGGTGAGTGAGCATTGCAGTTTTTCCCAATGAGTTATAGAAACCATAAGAAGGAGCAAGACATAATAATAAAAAATGAAAATTACATACAACAAATCATCCAAAGCAAAATCTCTATCCAATAATCTCTCCTGTTTTTAGTCATTTTGTAAAAAGTCTTTGCTCTGCGTAGCATTACAATTAGGTTGCCAAAGAAGGCAATAATTCTTCTTTCTTGGCCATTTCTAACAGTGCAACAGCCACCAGAACCTTGCAATCTGCTGTTGTGCGCCAAAGGCTCTTGTATGGTACCACACGCACCTTAATCAGCTCCCCATGTTCACGAAGGCCAGTCTCTTTACCTTGGAGATGTGTGATGATCTCTTTATCAACACGCTTTCTGCAGAGAAAGATACTGATCTCTTCGTCACATCCTCCCTAATAACACCGAAAAAGAAAAAGAATAAGAAAAGCAATATGCACCAATTTTGACAGCTAAATGTATAATATGAGACTAGCTGTGAGATAATTTCAACAATTTAAAAGTGTAGCTGTTAAATATTTTAGTAATCAATTCATTTGATTTAGACCTTGCTTAAATCTAGAATGTAAATTTCAATAAATTCATGGGTCAATGAAGATTTATATGCAATTCTTCATGGTTTACCAATTAGTACTCAGATCAGCCTAAAACGACCAGAAGTTTAACTGCATGCTCATTGATTGTTAAATGTAAACCAACAATATCATATACTAAACTATACTCATATTTACTGTGCAGAAGTATTGCAATGCATAAGACATGATCTTATTAGTTTTTTTATTTAAAAAAAAACACACGCACAACTATAAGCAGAGCATAGATCATGAAATTCGCAAAAACAAAGAATGCAACAAGGTTCTCATGCAAAAAGCTCAATATATATACAGGAGAGGGAAAAACTGTGCTTCCAGTTGAAGAGTCCAGGAAAGAAGTGAGGTCAATCATGTCTTCTACATTTAGCTTGATGCCTGTCTCTTCTTCAACCTGTCAGAGTCACAACTTCACAAAGTCATGAATAGTATTGTGAATGTTGTTATTTCAACAAGGCAAATAAATATGTTTGTCTTGCAACTAAAAGGCCATTAGTGATGCAAATGAAATATGCACTTTCATACTGCTAGAAAGAGTAAGATAGAAACAGACCTCCCGAACTGCTGTGCCTACAATATCACCCTTGTCATCGTCCAACATTCCAGCAGGCAATTCCAGAATAATTCTTCCCACAGGAACTCTTGCCTTATAAATAAGAATATTCAGCATAAGAATAGGCATGAAATGAAATTCCATATATAATTGGTTTGTTGAACATGAAGAAAATATTATGGCTGTACAATAGCATGTAAATACAGTGCATATTATAATATTAGTCCTTTGTATTTATTGTATATCAGTGTGCATGCGGTACACATGGATTCATTTACTTATTGTTTTTTTCTTTCTCAACATAATATCTAATGAGAGGCAACTCTGATCCATGAAACTCGGTGGACTAACCACCCACCGGTGAAATTTTATCACTTGATCCTGTTTCTTACCTCAGCCTTTATTTCCCCAACCCTATTTGGCTGCTGCAACTACCAGCCACCTATGATGACTTCTTGATATAGTTTGAAGAATGTCATCCATCGAGGCTGACTATCACATAAGCTGACTATCACCATTCAACCATCACAGAGCATATTTTATTTACTTGGTTGTATACCTCGAAAAATATCATTAAAGGCAGTGATCATCATAGTAGTGCTCAGCTGGGATACCCACCTCTGAGTATTGTATGTATATTCATTACTTCATTAGGGTAACGTTAACTGCCAGAAAAGCAATAAACAAAATGATGATACCAAGTCAAGAACAAAATCCTAATATAGAGACATGACAACGGCTTGTTGTGAGCTGATATGCCTAACATAGTTACTGTAGGAGCTTTGATTTAAGAAGGTTGTGCAGATCACACTAATTAAGAGAGGACTAAGCAAAGTGAGATAGATTACCAATTCATTATAGAGATCATTTCATCTAAAAACATAATCACTGGTCTTATTATTTTAAATGATCAATTACCAGATGATTTCACCATATATATATATATATATATAACAAACTTGGTGTATATGATCTATATGTTTTAGTTTGACAGGGAAGTATTAGAAATAATGTACATTTTTTTATAGCAGAAATAATGTACATATGTTGATAGGGTAGTTATAATAATACAGTAACGTTAACATTAATCTCATTTATTGTGATACATTCGCAAACACAATAAAGCGCTGCTATGAAGAACACACAGATTCAGTCACATGCGTACTCATCTTTATCTTTCTCAACAAGCATTGAAAGAACATTGCAAGAATCCAACATATACCTGTTCAGTAAGAACAGCATAAGTCTCACCCTCTGATTCCAAAAGTATCAGCATAGCCACAGCTGGTCCTCTTGCAAATACAATACCTGGAACCTGATCATGATTTACTTTACTATAAAAAGAAAGAAATCAGCATTAGGCGTACTAAACGTAGATAAATAAACTAATAAATATATGGTATAAGAAAGACCCAATGTCTATCACATCCTGGGTTCCGAGGATTTTGGATACATATATAATAGACATCTCAAATCCCTCATGACTTCTAAACAGAAAAATATGAGTGGGCATGTGATGCCCTTTCAGCGTATGGAAATCACATGTCCAGCACATGTGATGCTCTTCGTATGACATGTAAAATTTCTAAGTGCAACAGGAAGCACCAGACATTCCTGATTGTACTAAACATGGGAATCCTAAATATTCATGCATTGACTTATATCCAGGACGCTTTGAAAGGTAAGATAAATATGAATCAAATTTTTCCTGAGGAATTCACTCTTTATATTGTAGCACAGCAATAACCAAATAACTAAGCAGGGTTATACTAAAGCACAACGGGAAAGAACAAGAACCAATTCCACCAATCAACACCTTTATTTAAATAACTGTTTTTTTAGATTGCCAAATGTTAGTGGTTAATTTGTTAGGGAGAGGGGAAAATGTTAGTAGCAGGGATTGAACTCGGAACCTCCTAGATAAAACTACTTTGGTGCCCCAACACATACCACTTGGCCACTCCTTTGGGAAACTTTTATTCAAACAATAACAACAATAACCTTAGTCATTGTTCGAATAATGTTGGGAGAGTCGGATAGGCCAATGTGTACGCAGACACGGTTCTTAGCTCAGTGATGTAATTAAGACATGAAAATCCCTCAACAGACTAATAATGAAAACATGTTATGCATATCATAGGAAACCTTGTTCCCTGTTTCTTTGTCAATAATCTCAGCTTTGAACTTGAGAAATCCAATGCGCTTTCCAAACATGTCTACTCCCTGTTTATACCAAAAAAAATCCACCAAATTTTGTTATTATGATTGTAGGATACAGACCAGGAATATCAATTGAATATCCTTTTGATTGAATAGCCACATCAACGGTTCTCGAAGCCTAAATTATCAGAAAGAGTATGCTTGTTGATAGTTTGAAAGAAAATAACTATCTTGACAACATCAAATAAGTTTCACTTGACAGTAAGGATCATTAGACGCCATAATATTGTATCATGACACATGGCTTCATATATGATACTAAGATATACTAAACTACACCCCTCTATAATTTGCAATAGTTTTGGATATCAAATTATTTTCTTAAAGATAGAGATTATATTATTCTACATCATATATTATAACTGAATAACCTAATGAATCACCTGAATTAGAACTTGTCTCAAAGTCACTGTACCACTGGCTAAAATCCCATTCTCTGTTTGCAAATTATGCAACCACTGCTTGAATAAAGATGAATCAATAGCACTCCTACAAAAGGGGAAAAAATACTTTATGAAAATGTACATGACCACATTCAACGAGTATGGTTCAATTAAAATAATAAAGTTTACTTTAAAATATATGAATTGAAAAATAAGAATGACCAGAAATCAGAAGAGGAGACACCAGGAGCAGCGAGAAGGTGAACGGGTTCGGATTGTTTACTCGGAAGCGTGATGGAGTGAGTCAATGATGGTGACTCGCTCGACGACATTTTGCAGAAGAAAGTGTTGTTCTTCTTATTAGAAATCAAATTGGGAGTATGAAGTGGCTTTAGGTTTTTCAATACAGCAGATATAATGCGAATTGTCACTGCCATCGAAGAAACTTAAGCTTCTGCGTTAGCAACTATACAAGGAGAAGAATCACTTCGTTTCTTTCGTTACACGTGTTCATGGCTTCTATTACAATTTTTTTTTTACACTCAAATTTATAAAAAACTAATAAAATTTCTAAATATTATTTATTTTTAAAATCGAAGAATTTTTTTTGACTTGTACAACGACATGTTATACTTAAATAAAAGTTTATAGATTTGACGACTTCAATAATAAAAAAATTAACAAGACTCAAATTTATAGCACGAAAAGTGTTTCTTCTTGCCCATGTGAAAGCTATAAAAAAAAAAAGTTAAAATATATGTAGAACTTTCTCTTGTTCTATAACCTAAAGAAAAATCATCTATATAAAAAGACACTTAAATGACTCAAAACATAATTCTCTGAATCTTCTAACAACCTGATCCCTAAAATATAATTTGTTCGTCTCATCATGAGCGCAAAATAATTAAAACATAAATGCAAATATATGTTATCAATGCTAAAAAAAGCAAAATAATTAAAACATAAATGAGAGAAATTTGTAGAGTGAAAACGTGAAATCTCTCTCTAATTCCGTCACTTATTTTCCTCCCTACTTTTGTTTTTTCTAGGAGTGAATGTTTAAGTAGATTCAAGATGTCAGAAAATAAAATAGTGAAAGATATTCTAACATAAACTTTTTGGTTAATTTAAAGCTTATCTTATTTAAAGCTTAGGAAAAAGGTTAAGTGGAGTTTCACATGAGAAAGATGAATCCTTTCCCACCACGGAAAAGTTCTTTTTTACCATTAGATTAAAAGAGAAGTGTAGATTTTACAATGGTCTGCCAATACTTTATATTTTCCCCTCATCATCTTCAACCTCATGGGAATGCAAATCACCACCGCCAAGAGACTACAATCCATCTTCATCAAATTATTCGTGATTTTGGGGTTACCTTAGTTCTTTGCAAGTTAACATGTATCAATATTTCCGTGAGTTATGTCATATGGGAAACCAAAGATTACTTTTTTTGTTGGAGCACTTGCTGTTAATTGTTTACCGTTTCAATCAATTTTGGTTCCATGCGAAAATGAAAGAGCTCCTTGGTCTTCTTCTGATTTCTATAATGCTGTTACGGTGGAGTGTTCTTTGATTTTAATTTTCTGTGTTTTTTAAGAACAACTTGATGAAGATGGATTGTTGGTGAATTGCAGATGATGAGGGGAAAATATATAGTGTGGGCAGACTATGGTAAAATCTATGCTCCTCTTTAATCCAATGGTATAACAAAGATCATTTATACTCCTGTCCTCATGTATACAAAAACAAAGATCTCTATGCTTATATATTATTTACACCAAGAAACAAAATAAAAAGGAAAGCTATAAAAGTAAGTAAAAAAAAATTATATTAATTCCAAGCCAGTGATAAAACAACATGGATATGATGTATGACAATTACAATAGAGAAACTGAGTCCCTATCCTAACATAGAAACAAAAGCACAACACAAAATCAAAATTCATAGCACCATGCATAAAATCATATAGTCATGTACGAAATAATCATAAATTTGATTTAATAGTGGTATACAGTTATATGAAGAAAAAAATGTAAAAAAATCACCGAAAATACATACCTTTTAATTCTTGTGGTTCCAAGATTTTTGTGTGGCGTGTGTAACAATAGTAGTACTGCAAATTTTCAAACACCTGAAACAAAACTTCGAACAAACAGTATGTAGCTACATGAGTAGTACTGCAAATTTTCAAAAACCTGAAACAAAACTTCGAACAAACAGTATGTAGCTACATGAGGAATATCGTGGGTTGGTTCTAACTATCGATCATGCCAACAAAAGAAAATATAATAGTCGAATTCAAACACTTATTATCTAACCATCAACCAAGATTGATTGAATTTTGTTTTATTAATATTAATAAGTTGTCAAATATTGTATAATTTTTTAGTAAAAGTTTACACATAAATATTGTTAATTTTATAAAGCAGGAGTGTTCAATTTTTTTACATTTTTTTTATCAATACTAAAAATTATATAACCATATTTTAAAATAGGGTTAAATATGTTTTTTTGTCTCAATAAATATAAAAACTTTTCGTTTTAGTCCTCTAATTTTTTTTTCGATTTTTAGTCCCCTAAAAAATTTTCATCGTCATTTTTGATACCTCTTTTCAAATAAACTCATATGTAGAATTCATATTTATTAATATAATAAAAAAAACATTATTTTATTGATGCTTTAAGTTCTGAGAACATGGTTCAGAAGTCGAAATTATTTTACCAAATTTATTTAACCAAATAATACTTAATGTTTTGGTTTTTTGCAGAGTTAGAAATATGTACGCGGGGGTTCCAATAGAATGTTTTGGTTGGGCCTTGGTGATTTTCGTTTTAAAATAGGCTCATTGTCTATTATTGTGCCAATAGCCCTTAAAATAAAATATCATTAAACCTTATCATGTGGGGTCAAATTTTTTGTAAAATTTTAAAAACAAAAAGTCATCAATAAGTTGCAAGTGCACAATCTCAACCATTCAATATTTTTATTAATATGTCAATGGTTCACATTCACCTTTCCCATGGTGGGAAAAGATTAAACATTTTCATGGTAAATGCCACCTAAAACAGCCATCGTAAAGATGACTAATACATATCACTTGAATTTTTTTTGCATAGGTTGGAATTCGTAGGGCGTACCCATTAATAATTAATTAGAACATCCATAATAATGATTATTAATGTGCACCTCTTCAAAAAAAAAAATCTTTGACGTTAAAACAAATATATACTGTTGGATGGGAGAATGAATGGTTGTACATTCAATATGCATGCTTGCATACGTTGGAATTCTTAAGTGTACCCATTAGAACATCCATCCATAGTAAAGATTATTAATGTGTACCTCTTCAAAATTTTTAGTGTTGTTTTTCCTTTCATTCTTCCGTTTTTTCAATAGTGGAGGAAACTATTCAATTTGATTTTTAATTACTTCTTTAATTCTTCAAAAATAATAGGAAAGTCAAGTTTGTTAACAATGTGAGAAGCTTTTGCTCAAAAAAAAAAACAATGAGAGAAGCTTTTCTAGTTATGCCACATAGGCACAATCCAAGCCTTAGAATGAAGCAAAGTTTCAAATTCAAAGATATAGATAGATTTGGTTTAAAAGATATGTTTTTAGTCCATGCAGTTTCGCCTCATTTTGATATTGGTCTTGCAGTTACTTTTGTTTAGCATTGGTCTTTGCAATTTACAAAACTTTTGCTATTGGTCCTTCTGTTAAGTTAATGTTAAAAAAAAAAGTTTTGTAAACTACAAGGCCTACATAAACTGGTTTAAGATTAAATTACAGTAGAATCAAGTGTTCTCCATCGAAGGGAGAAATCTTGCTTGGAGAAGTATGGTTTTGGAAGAGGAAGGAAGGAAGAGGTGTTTTCTGGATTTTGGAAGAAGAAAGAATGAACATGCGTTAGCTTTCTGAATGAATTTGAAAATTAAATTTTATTTAAAGGTAATTTTGTCATTTTGGAGTGTAATTAGAAAAATTCCTTCTATTATCAGGCTTTCAATTATTAAAAGGAAAATGCTAACAAGTGTGTTATTAAAATTAGATTTTTTGAACAAAATTAAGATCGTAGCTCTTTAAAGAGTTATATGTAAAAGTCCTTAAAAACACAAAAAATGATTTTCAGAAGTTAACTATCAAACGGTAAAAAGCTACCTCTCCAAAAATAATCAATGAGAAGTTATATTTGTCATGCCTCTCGCCTCCCCTAAAAATTCAAAAATACTCCTTAACTTTCAGATTTTAGAATTCGAAATATATATGACTAAATAAATATGAAATTGTACTTTCTCGCAAGAGAGGTTGAAAATATGTAAAGATTATTTTGATTCTAAGATTTGGATGTGTAAAAAGTCCTGGAAAAAAATATATTTATTACGAGAGAGAGATTCGAAAATGTAAAGGAGACATTTAGATTCTATAATTCCTACGTGTAATTTTTTTTTTCTTTTCGAATTCTTGTAAAAATTCTAGAAAAAAACAGTTAACTATGGCTAAAGGTGATTGTGACAAAATATTATCTTCTAGAATCGGAAAATTGAGGGACGAGAGAGAAGGGAGGAAAAGAAAATAACAAAATTAATTTAGAGTATACTTTTCAACTTTGAATGATTTGTTCGGTTTAAATTAATGTGCATTTTCAAAAGCACCTTTAAGATTTTTAGTAACGAGGATTTAGGTTTTAGTGTAAAGTATCACCAAAATATAAGAAAATTGATCGTTTCACATCTATTTTTGTTCATTAACACCTCAAAATTACTTAAAGATTTAAATGGCAATTAACTACTGTTGATCCACAACGACAGTTAATCGCCGTTTGGTAAGTCTCTCAACTGCACTTAACTACTATTGAGTTCTGATTTATTCCAAAACATCAACAACAATTTTGTCATTCTTTCAAAATAAAAACAAAAACGAATTTTTCACTCCAATCTCAATGAAAATTAATTTCTTCAACTTCAAGCAAATCAAGTTCAACTTCAATTCAACATCAACTACAAGCAAGTGTTCATGATCATTTTACATTGGTCTTTATGTTTTAAATGTTAGACTTTTTTGTTTAAAGTTGTGAAATGCTAGTTTTTTAGGGTTTATGAAATTGTAAATTTTTTGGTAGTTAATGATCTAATACTTAAAATTATACTATTGATGTTGATTAGAGTAAGTTTGAGTGCAATATGTTAGTTTGGAGATTAAAATAATACAATGAACTCATAATACATATGTTGAACTCCAAGTGTTTAATGAATTGTTGATTGATTTTTCAATTGTTTTTTGTTGTGTAGATATGTCTTACACCAAACAAGCGCCGACTTGGTAAGGAGACGATGACAAACAGTACACACCATGAGAGAATGGCATAAAACCCTCTTAAAAGGGGGCATGGACGTAGGAGTGGCACAGAGAGAATGTCCTAGACGGGTGCGTCTCAGATAGTGGAATTCGATCCAAAGAAATAGGTTTAGAAAATCCATCAATTGATTTAGTGCAGCAGAGGTGGTTGTAGGGATGTCAGTTTCAAAGATCCACTTTCATTAAGGACCCACGTTACGTTAGAGGGGGAAAATAGGGATTAGAATATTCTGGTCCTTAATTAACCATTAATATTGTTTTATCATTCTGATTATAAATTAACTATAACTATTATTCAGAACATCCTGATTCTTGATAAATTGCTTAAATATTTTATTGTATTTTATTCAGAATTTTCTGAGTCTTGATAAAACAACCGTCCAATATCCAAGACATTATAGTTTTATTTGTCTAACCTCTATTAATAATTTTTATGTATATAAATATTGTAAGTTGCAAGACGACTATTTCTTCCACTTCAACACAAGTGATACCCGATTCATAGAAAAAAAATACCAACAATTTCATGCGGTTCTACTCTAATAAGTTTTGTTATACATAACCTCTGTGTAGTACACAATCACACACTCTACCAATATATATACACTCAAAATTTCAAACTACTATTATATTACCTAAAAAATTAAAATCAACGTGGAATATGCATTAGTCTTGCCGTCTCTACATCGATAGTACACTACAGTTAATTCAATTAAATAATTACAGTATTTTATTTATTCTCTTTTGAGTTGATAGTAAGCAACCAAATGGCAGAATACTGACTATATTAAATTGTTACTTGAGTCCTCCGTTTCTCGTTCACACAGACACTTTGACTCCCTGGGATCATACAAAATCACGATTTTGGTGGATCGTGAGATTGGCCTAAAATTTCTGAGCAGTAGTCAAAGGTCTGGCATGATAAAAAATTCACACGTTCAAACCCAATGGAGAGGTTTTTTCTTTCTAAAATTTTGAATCACGATCTTTGTGTTTTTTTTTTTGAAGGATTGATTAAACATCTTTGTTGACCTCCTTCATCACCGAAAAAATAATACTGCACTTAGTTGTTGCACTTCTCCAATTCCAAGACTCAAATCTTCATTGAAAAATGATTCAAACTATGTAAGAAAAAGAAAAACTTAATTAATGTAAGATAATTTGACAACTGTTGTATGATAAAAGTAAAACTAATCTTTATTATTGTAAGAAATGTAATTGTATTTTCAGTAAAGAAGTTATACTGTTTAAATTTATCTAATTTAAGAATATACGTATATTTTAAAAAGGTTTAAAATAAATATTATCTAATTTAAGAATATACGTATATTTTAAAAAGGTTTAAAAATTAATTGCACAAATCTTTTTTACACAATTACTATTTAATCACATCTCACCATGTGACATCATGCTAAATTTTGCTTGCATGACTTTTTTTCCACAAGAGTTTTACTCGGTTGTTGTAAAGCCCCGATACATCAAAATGGATTACGTATCGTATCTCCTGCGTATCCTGCACCGATACCTGCCTGATACTTCCCGACACGTATCAGAAGAGTATCCGAATATTAAATTTTATTAACGTATTCCAGACGTATCGTATCTTGATTTTTGAAATTTTCCCGTATCAACGTATCGGTGCAATATCTTATCAGTATCGTATCTCGTATCCGGGCTTCACAGCTCGGTTGATATGGTCTTTAGCTATTTTAAAAAATATAAATACACAATGATGTCAAAATTTATAGATGACTAAACTAAAATAAGTACAAAATATGTAATAAAAAAATAAAAATGTACAAAATCAAGTGAACAAAAAGTTCAAAGGATCCTACCAATGATAAAAAAAAAAGCATATTATTTTCAGTCTCTATTATAAGAAAAAAACATACTTTTAAAGTTTATTCAATATATGATGTATATGATATACTATATATTAAACAAACGATTTTTTTAATGAACCTAAAAAGTTAAATAACATGTGTCAAAAAAAGAAGTTAAATGACATCTGAAGCGAACCTTCAACCTTATATTTATCTACACTCATGTATTTCCTCCAATTACTATTATATATCGACTAAAGTTAAATGAGAATATGAAAAAAGTGTTGTCACAAATGTTGTTTATAAATAATTATTCAAATATCATGATAAGAAATAAAATAGGGTTGATCGGTAAATTAAAATAAAAAAGAGAAATGCTAACGATTAATATTAGGATGTTTGTTAAGAAAATTAAATAAAAAAATCTTAAAAATATGCATTAAACGCATTAAAAAATTCAGGTTTAAATGTGTGTTTAACCCCTGCACTTTTACTCAATTTTGGATTTGGTCCCTGCACTTTTTTTCGTTTGACATTGGTCCCTACACTTTATAAAACTTTTGGCATTAGTCCTTTTGTTAAGTATCTGTTAAAAAAAAAAACCAAAACTAACGGTGTGCCACGTGGCACACTAAAAGACAAAAAAAATCAACTTTTTAATTATTATTTTATTCTTTATTTTTTAACTTAAAAATATCATTAGTCCCTGCACTTTCAACATTTTTTGATATTAGTCCTTACACTTTGGTATTGGTCCCTGATTTTTATTTTATTTTTAAAAAAATCAATGAAATTATTATGTTTTATTATTGTTTTGTTCATTATTTTTATTGAGAATAATCATAAAAAAATAATATCAGAAAAACCTTTTTAAAAAAATAAGAAATTTAATAAAATTTAACTTGAAAAATAACAATTGTATAACATTATATTTTGCTTACCAGTCACGATTTTACCTGTAATAAGTAAGTTTAATAAATATAGATGTTGTTAACACAATTTGTGCTCCAATAATATATTTTACTTACAAAAATAGAATTTCTATGACATGAACCAACATAAACAAATGAGAGAGGTGTGTAAGACATTGAAAACCATCATATAATTTGTTGAATCTCTATAACATGGATCAAATACGTAATAGTGCGAATGTTAAGTCATTGTCCAAAAGCAATGCACTGTATAGCTCGAGTACTATGTCACATGAGCAAGGATCGTTGCATCGCCATTTAAGATTTGAAATATGATTTATGATAGAAGATTATAATATAATTTAATTTAGTTAGCCAACGATAAAAGTTGATCATTTTTTATATAAAAAAATCATTAGAATGGTCCATGTAACAACCCGATTTTCACTAGATTGAATTTTAATTGTTTTTATGTGTGTTTAATTATGCTCGTATGTGATTAATTACCTATGTGAGTATTTTAATGGGTTTTCGTGTTAGAAGGGTATTTTGGTCTTTTGCGAGTAAGCTTAAATTAGTAATTTCATGGTGAGAGTTATTCTTAGTGTTGCAAGTGAGAACCATTATTTTTACTAAGTTACTATTCGGTGGTGATAATTAGTTTTAGACCGGTAATCATTTGATAACTTTTAACCGTGAGTGAATAGAAATTTTGGGAGTTAGTTTATAAGGGTTTTGGAGCCCATTAGACTTTATGGGTTAAGCCCAATAGTGTGGACACTATTTAAGCCTTAGTCTTTAAGAGAATTGAGGTTCACAATCATTTTACAAAATTTTGAGAAGAGGTAGAGAGAGAAAGGGCAAGAGAAAGGGGCAAGAGGAAGAGAAGAGGGTTGTAGAGAAAAGCTTGAAGAACCAAGAGGAGCTAGGGATTCTAGGAGCTTAATTGAAGCTTTTGCTATGATTATTGCTTATTGAGGTAAGGGGGTTATATTCATTCATAATCTCTTAATTTAACTTCTTCTCTAATTCTATGCATAAGTGCTTATTGGAATAAGTGATTATTTTGAACTTAGTTGTTGAAATTCGTGGTCTTGTTATAATGATATGTTTGAGTATATGAATTTGATGATAATTGAATTGTTGTTGATGAAATTGCATGTTCATGATATGTATAAATGAGTATATTGTGAATTGTGTTTAATTTGATGAATTGTGCTATGTTGTTGTTGAATTATCATTGAATTCATGATTATGGATTGTGGTTGTTGTTAATTGTTGTTGTTAATGTCATTTCATGGCTTGGGTATGAATTAAGTTGAGCTGTTGTTGTTGGATTGTGTTGAATTGGAAGAAATGATTTGTTGTTGTTGTCGAAAATTTGTTGTTTTTTGAAAACTGTTTCTAAAACAATTTATATGTCATTCAAATGTTGTGAAACGAATGTGTTCGACGTGTTAGAGCCTCGAGTTGTGCCTTGGATCATTTTTGACGAATGGGGGACTTAACCATTCGAGTTTTGGGCGAAAATGGCGAAAACCCGTGGCTGAAACATGCGAAAACGCACGTTTTGCAGCGCTGCACCTGAAGTAGGGCGCTAGGCGCCCACTCACAGAGAGCCAGCGCTGGGGGCTGCACTCCCGGCGCCAGGCTCCCTGAACAGGGCAACGTGCTTGTTGATCTGTGTTCGGGTGCTTGGGGGTAGTCGTGTAGGGGTCTATTGCGACCGTTTGAAGGTGTACTTTTGTTGTTTTCACCCACTTTACTACTGGAACATAATTGGCTTGGTTGAAACTTAGATTTTCTAAATGGTTTGAAACTTGTAATTGTGTCGTTTCGGTTTTTCGGAAATTGTCGGAAAATGAAATTTTATGAACAAAAAGGATTGCAAGCTTGGTTTATAGCTCATATGGACTTAGACAAGGCATGCAAAGTTGGTACAATGTCTTAATCATATCAAACTTGATTTTCGGGTGGGATTGTGGAATATATGAACTTTGGGTTTGTCCATACGAACTTAGGCTAATCTTTGAACTAATGCTAATAGTTTGTAAGTGGCTTACGTTCATGCTTATATGATTGATTGAGATTGATTTGTATGTTTTCAAACTTGGATAAGTTACTTCGGTTTGAAAAATGTCAATGTTGGCCGTTTTTGCAACTTGATACGGACTTTGTTGAAAATGGTCTTTAAAGCCGATTACTTTGTGAATCTTTTGTGAATAACTTTGTATGATTACATAAAGATGTATGAATGATTGCTAGGTGTTGAAAATGATATTTATCTTAATATGATGTATTTTCTTCTTTACATGGGTTGTGAGAAGTTGTATGTTAGTGTTGAACTATGTGAAGAAGTTGATGTTAGTGAATGCATATATGTTGATTGATTGAGATGTTGTTGGTGAATACATATATGTTAATTGAATTGTGAATGTTGTTGGTGAATACATATATGTTGATTGATTGAGATGTTGTTGGTGAATACATATGTGTTAATTGAATTGTGAATGTTGTTGGTGATTGCATACATGTCAAGTGATGGTGAATTGTTAGTGAATACATATATGCTAAATGATTGGTGATGATGTGGTGAATTGTTTGTGTGAACATATGCATTGTGTCGATTCATATGTTCATGCATACATGATTGATGGTGACGGATGTTTATATCCAAAATGTAAGACGGGTGTGAAATCTTACATACGATATTTTTGTTGCATCGAAGGTGACGACCTTGAGGTGATTTGGTACCGCATGCATCTAGAAGAGTCTAGAACATTGCATGCATTTGAATGGTTTATGAGTCGTGTCATAATTGAATATGTGACTTGATGAATTGGTGCATTGGTGAAATTTGGTGAATGTTGTTATTATGTGGATTGGTGTATATGTACATTGGTGGATTTTGTTGATGATTGTGAATATTTGGACTAGGCTTTAATTGCGCGTCTTACTTGCTTGTGCTTATACACTTGGTGAATATATTTGATGATAATTATTTTGGTAATAGTAATGAGGTGAGAATTGTATATGTATATATGTATGATTTGGTGATTCCTTTGATAATGATGATTGTTTGCTTATAACTTTGAAATGATGAATTGCACTTGTTGAGTTAAGTATGCTAAATGAAGAATAAGGTGAGTAATCCTTTCATTGATTGATGTTGATAAATGATGAGCTTATGTTGATAACTTGATTGAGATTGAATATGCTTGCCATGCTATGTTAGTATTGTGATAGCTTGTTGTGTATGGAATGGGGGATAATAATCATGTGATGGTGGTATTTTAGGAGGGATGAGTATGTATATGTGTTATGCATGAAATCCTTGAATGTTTATGTTTTTTTATGGTGATTATGATTGATGTGAAGCTAACCCCCAGTGGTATGTGGTGGACCGCCTACCTATTTGTATGAATGGGTAGACAGCGTGCAGAAGTAGTTGTTGTTTGCTTGGTGAGTGCTTGGATAGCGGGAGCTATCTCCGTTATCGTTTCCTTTGGAGTCTTAGAGTAGGCTATGATCTAGGATGTCTGTCTTTATGATTATTCTAGATTATTTATGATGTATTTATATTGTTGAGATTTTGCCCATATGTCGAGACTTGGAGATTTTTATGATCTATTTCTTGAATAAATGCTTTATTCGCGTGTTTTATCGCTTCAATAGAAATAGGACGTTAGAATCCACATTGGAATTACTACAGATTTTACTCTAAAAAAAGTTTATTTATTATATAAAAAGTAGTAGAGATAAGTAAAATATTTATTCCCCTTTAAAAAAACAAGCTAAGATATTTATTATCAAATAAAAGGTATAAGTAAGATATTTTTCTCTTTAAAAAGATTTTTTTAAAAAAATCTTTTATTAAGCTTTAATCAATTTTTTTAAAAAAGTTTTTTTTTGATTTTTTTTTATGATTATTTCAATAAAAATAATGAACAAAACAATAATAAAACATAATAATTTCATTAAATGTTTTTTTTAAAAAAATTCAGGGACCAATACCAACGTGCATGGACCAATATAAAAAAATGTTGAAAACGCAGGGACTAATGATATTTTTTAGTTAAAAAGTTGGATTTTTTTGTCTTTTAGTGTGTCACGTGGCGTGTCATGATTGGTCCACGTGGCACATCGTTAGTTTTGGTATATTATTTTTTAATAGAAGGGCTAATGTCAAAAGTTTCATAAAGTGCAGGATCAATGTCAAACGAAAAAAAATGCAGGGACCAAAGCCAAAATTAAATAAAAGTACAGGACTAAACACATATTTAAACTAAAATTTTAAAAATAATTTTCCCAATATAAAATTAAAAAATTATTTTGATTTTTAAATCTTTAACCTAGCTAGTAGCTAGCAAAACCCAATAAAAAAGAATGAAAAATGAGAGACACAAAGGTGAAGAGGAAAGATAGCATCCAATCCAAGCATTAATAAGGTATCCCACTCATGACTCATAGCCGACACTCAACCTTAACCTAACCATGTGCAAATACCTGCACTCTCTATTCTAACCTATCTTTTCAGGGCCCACCAATTCCCACAGTAGAAGAATAACCCCTGCTTTTATATTCTCCCACTTGTTCCCATTCTCATCCAACCCCCACAAACCTCCCTTAACCCCAAATCTCAATCCTGACCATCCAATCATCATCACTATCACCACCCAAAAAATAATATTAATTAATAACACCTCCTTCATCTTTTTCAGTCTCACCCTCAGATCTGATCAAACCAAAACTATATGTTATAACAACAATTTCTTTCATTATTTTTACTAACCTTAACCTTTTCTTGCAATGGTGGAAGCACAAACATGGACAACAAGAAGAATGAGCAACCCAAGATTACACACATTAGACACAAACGACCAATTACAATTAGACATACCACAAACACCACCAAGTGACCAAAGAAACAATGGATCCAACATCAACAACAACAACCTAGTAACAACTTCACTTATAATAGCATCATGGTATTTTTCAAACATAGGTGTTCTTCTTTTAAACAAATATCTTTTAAGCTTCTACGGTTACCGTTACCCTATTTTTCTTACAATGCTTCATATGCTATCTTGCGCCGCTTATTCCTACGCCGCCATTAACGTTGTTCAGTTTGTTCCTTATCAACAAATCCATTCCAAGAAACAGTTTCTCAAAATCTTTGCGCTCAGCGCAATTTTCTGCTTCTCAGTTGTTTGTGGAAATACCTCATTGAGATATTTACCTGTTTCTTTTAACCAAGCTATTGGTGCAACCACGCCGTTTTTCACCGCGATTTTCGCGTTTTTGATTACTTGTAAAAAAGAAACTGCTGAGGTTTATCTTGCTTTGTTACCAGTGGTGTTAGGGATTGTTGTTTCAACAAATAGTGAACCTTTGTTTCATTTGTTTGGGTTTTTGGTTTGTGTTGGTTCAACTGCAGGGAGAGCTTTGAAGAGTGTTGTGCAAGGAATTATATTGACTAGTGAAGCTGAGAAGCTTCATTCTATGAATTTGTTGCTTTATATGGCTCCATTGGCCGCGATGATTTTGTTGCCAGTTACTTTGTATATTGAAGGCAATGTGTTTGCGATAACGATTGAGAAAGCAAAGAGTGATCCGTTTATTGTGTTTTTGTTGATTGGGAATGCTACTGTTGCTTATTTGGTGAATTTGACTAATTTTCTTGTGACTAAGCATACTAGTGCTTTGACTCTTCAAGTTTTGGGGAATGCTAAAGCTGCTGTTGCTGCTGTTGTTTCAGTTTTGATATTCAGAAATCCGGTTACTGTGATGGGGATGACTGGTTTTGGGATTACAATCATGGGTGTTGTGCTTTATAGTGAAGCTAAGAAGAGATCTAAAGGTGCATCTCATTGACGATGGATTGGTGATTGGTGAATGTGATTATGGATTCAATTTTTTTTTGGATTTTCATAAAGGCGTAAACGGGTATTTCTTACTTGCTTCTTATTATTGTTAATTGTTTGGGAAGTTTTGATTTTGATTCAATTGTGTTTCTGTGGAATTGGATCTGATCGGATCAAGTTACAGCAATTGGACTGTATAGGAAGAAGCAGAGAGGGAAAGGGTTATTTAGTTATGTTTGTTTTTCTATTGCCGGCTGTGTAACCATATAAATTGCTCGCTTCGATGCCCTTTGGCAACATACATTAATGAATTATAGAAAATATAAAGCTACATTGTATTTGGCGAGGGAGGAAAATTCTCCTTTGCTTCATTTTGTTAATTACATTGTCCATTGTTTCATTTCTGTCCCTTTATTATTTGCTATTGTGAAAGGTTGCTAGTTTTAATTTTGATTCATTTAAATGCTTAGAATTAATTGCTTATATGATTTGCTGCTTCAGTTGATAGGCATCTAGGACTAGGTTTTCAATCGCGGTTGAGTCGCAATATTTGATATTGCGGTAAGTTGCAGTCTAATGTGCTTGATGATATAATCTCAATTTTTTGTCGTGTTGCGGCCGCGTTGACTGGGAAACCCATGATTTTGTGGTTACAATTGTGTAGACAGTTTTCAAGAATTCAAACTCCGGGTTTATTTGTTGATATTGAATTGTATTTTCTTTTTGTATTGATTTGCATTTCATTGCAATTAATGAAATGATCACTAAACTAAAGCTTCCAACTTTTTTTTTGTTTCTGCGATTTATTATCTTTCAGCTATTCAGTTTCAATTTCAAATATATTATTTTTGAAATGACAGTTTTGAGGAAGAATAGAGAGTACCGTGAAATTTATCCTAGTAGATTGCTTGGTTAGTCTAGACATTTGCTGATCAATATTTTGCAAGTCAAAAATGATTATTCAAAGAAACTTCCAAGAACAGGACACTTGTGAATGCATTTGATTTTACAGAAACTTAATTGACAGAGTCAAGTTTAGCTAAGTTAATTTCAGTGTTGACAGAGTCAAGTTTAGTTAAAATAATTCAGCAGTGTTGTGAAAATGCCGAGATGACAGAACCATGGGCGGATTCTGTGCTAGCCGCCATAGGCAACAATGCCTATTATGTCTACCATGTTTCTGCCATAGTGTGCTATTTATATAGCGGGTTTTTGGTTGATCGTCGCAATTTATCATCCATCATTGATAACACTGATTTGCATGCCTTTAGGACAAACATTGCTCAATTTTGAACAAATTAAGTTGGTAGCAGTTTAGTTCCTATTAGAAGGTATAATTGTTGGTTCTTGGGGTGAATATATATTACTACTATTAGTATTTACTATTTTTAACCGACTGTGCAAATTTATGCTTATTTTTGCTTTGATGCATCAATGAGTGGCTGCTAACTTAGTATAACAGTGACATCTCTGCAAAGACTACAGTGGCAATGTATTGACTACCCTATGCAAAATTTTCACCTCAAGGTAGTTCATACTTTAACACCATCCTTTTCACCTCAAGGTAGTTCATACTTTAACACCATCCACTATTCAAAGCATTAAAAAAAATGACATTATGTCCTTGCGTTTGGCTTAATCTCTTGAAAACTGGTTTCTTGCTAGTACGCAATCTTTGTCTAAGGGGTTGTTGGTTGGATTGTATTAATGTGTCTTTATCAATATAAGAGTATTTGAAATCTTGGCTGTTTGAAAAGCTAGACATTCGGCGGTCTTAATAAACTGTCGCTCGTTAGTTGTTTTAGGACTAATATTTATGTACTTGAGCAATGTTAGGTGTGTAGTGCTATCACTACAGTTTTGACTGCTTTGATTACGTGTGACTTCTTACCAAAAATATATATTAAATAAATGAGTACATTGTCAATTAATTGAACTTGTTTGGGTAAACAGACATTGTCATCAGTTTGAAATGTCTCAATTAACTAATGAAAAATAAGTTCGAGGATCAAAATGACTTACTAAAGAGACACTTTGGGATGAATTTATTTGTAATTTTGATGCATTTAACAACTATAACAACAAAGTTTCATAAATTTAGGAACTAAAATACTCCCTCCGTCCCAAAATGAGGGAACAATTACTCGAGTTTGATCCTTGATGAGGGAACAATTCATAACTAGAATTTATTTACCCCTGAGCACAAAGTAGTCTAAGAACCATTTTCCTCTGAAGAACTGTGGGTGAAAACAAAAAATGTAGTACTAAGTTGTCATTTTGAAATTTACATTTTCTGAGAAGATTTGTATGTTTGCAAGAGATCGATATGAGATTTTGGTTCTTGTTGTATATTAACGAAACCAATTGAGCAGTGGTGAACTTTAGGAAACACAATTTAATGTTTGCTATTCTTTTGGTTATGAACTTACATTTTGGCGACTAACAATTAATTTATCAAAAACTAGTTGAATAAAACAAATAAATAATGTAAACTCTTCATACCCGCTTAAGTAAAACAAAAGAGTCTTCTCTTGCAATTGTAATTCAGCTAAGGCTAGGACAGATGAAGTTGCTTCAAATCCAAATGGAATTCGGATCGAGAATCGGTGACTTTATGAAGGAAAAGATATTGTAACATTAGTGTATTTTGATGTATTTTAAGAAAGAGAAATGATAGATAAAATAGGAGAAAGAGACACTAACATAAGAGAGATAGACATGGTCACCGTTATTTTTTCGGTCTAAAGTTAGTCTAATCCAAATTTATGAAATTCATGCCTTGTTGTAAGCTTTATTTACCTAAAGATAAATCATATTTGTACAACCATTTTTAAATTTTTTTTGGACAATTCTCTCTCATAATCGTATTGTGTGTTTTTTTCTTTCTCTCTATTGTTTTTTATTAATAAAAAGATTAAAAAAAAATGTTGTAAGTTGTCACAAATTTTACTTTATAGCTAGTTGGCAACTAATGCAACTAATGTGGTATGTAGGGGTGTTCAAAACGGAACCAATCCAATAGAAAAATCGCAAACCGAACCAACCCAAACCGAAACCGCAAAAAACCGCATTTGGTTCGGATGTAATCAGATCATTTTCTTACTCAACCGCATGGTTTGGTTTGGTTTGCGGTTTTCATTTTACCAACCAAACCAAACCGCAACATAAGAAAAATATTAATTAAACATATGTGACCTAGACAAATACTTATATAAACTCAATGAATTTTTTTATAAAATGATATATTTTTTCTCATGTTAAGTTCATTCTCTTCTTTTTATTTCAAAAACGTATTTATGTGCTACTTGAACATTTAGAAAATGATAAAATTTTAGTCATTTTCATTTCTTACAAAATAGAATTAGTTTTTGTCCACATTTTTAACTTGGTCTATATTGTTGAAAACATTGTAAAATGAAAATTAAATTGTAATGTTTGATGAAGTTTAAAACATTGTTGAAAATATGTTGTGTTTCATCTTTTTAACTTGATGTTAATGTTAAAAACAAAAAATTATATTGTATAAAAAAACCGCACTAACCGATCCAACGTAAACCGCATTAGTTTGGTTTGGTTCGGATTTTATTTTTAAAATCAACCGAACCAAATCAAACCGCATGTTTTTTTATCTCGCGGTTCGGATGACTTTTACGCTCAAAACCGAACCAAACCAAACTGCGAACACCCCTGGTGGTATGTGTGCCGGCGGGTACATAATTTTTGTAATAGAGCAAAAAAAATATAATATATTTTCATGTATGTGTTCAGTGTTAAGAGGAACAATAGAATTTCGCATAATATAAAGGTAAATCAATACCAATCTATTTTATCTTTAATTGTTTACACTCTTTTAATTTTTAAATTTATGTTTTTTTTTAAATCGTAAGATTGTACCAAATTAGTGTTATTTTAATATTAAATACAAAATAAATTTGTGATAACCACTTTGCTATCATAAATCATGTATGACATCTCTTTTCTCTATTTCCTTTCTATCTCTCCTCTTTCAATGAGTTAAATGGGTACCAAATGATCTTTTAAAAGTTTACTAGTAATTTCCTTAAAAAAAAAAAAGTTTGCTAGTAATTAGTCAAAAAAATATAAGTTTCAAATAAAGATTCTTTCATATTCACCATAATATGTAAATTAGGTTAAAAAAAGGAGAAAATGTGAATATTTTAATAAAAAATTCAACAATAGATAGAGACAGTGGAAGTATAAAAGCAATGGAAAATATGATACATGAGAAATCATATACTCTTGAGTTTGATCCCCGTGCTATGTTTCTCATGCTAAGTGCTAACACTGCTTTCAACTTGCACATAACCATAACTATACGCCACAATGGCACAAACTCAAAGTCAAAATAATCTACAAATTTTCATTCACGAGATGTTCCTCCCATAACACCAACTCTTCACTCAAAGCAGTGGCTTAGCTTCCACAAACAAACCATCAACACAAAAAGTCACCTTTTCATGAGGTGCATGTGTCCCTCCCATTACACACATATAAAAACTATACCAACTATTTGTTAAAACTAAGAATCCAAATTGAGCTAGCTTAATTATTTTGCTGAGCATAGTTTATAGCCAGAAGAAATAATGGACAAGAAACCTATGAATTCTTTCCCAACTCATTTTATGGACATACATGGTGAAGTTTTATCCGAAGGAGATGAAGAAGGGACGATAAAAAACGAGGAAAATGAAGAGAAGAACTTGAATAAACCAACAACGAGAGCTCGAGAAACGAAAAGAAACCATAGAAGTATTAACAGGCAATTTTCACTTGAGACGGGATTTTCTGTTCTCAACAGAGAAAGAAAAGGTAAAGATGATAGAAAGGTTTTGACAAGAAGTGGAACCAGCTTAGGAGGGGCAAATAGGTTTGGTTTGGAAGGACAGAAAAGAGATTTCAGTATCTTTAAGACGAAATCTACTCTTAGTAAGCAGAATTCTTTGTTGCCGAGGAAAGTAGAGAAGGAGTTGGAGTCTCAGAAGATTAATGGTGCTTCTGGTGTGGATGATGATTCTGTTAATGCAAGTGTTCCTGCTGGTAGATACTTTGCTGCTCTTAGAGGACCTGAGTTAGATGAAGTCAAGGTGAGATACTGCTACATATGTTGTACACTTTAACTTCAACTTGCATGTTAGCTAGCTTTATGATTTATATCTTTCTATAGATTCAGTTTTATATTTCAAAAATCATTTTGAAATTTCGCTGATGTCATATATCAAATTGTCAAACCTGTAATTTTAAAAGCTAAATTTGTGATTCGTTCATATTTCTTATTGCAACTTACTCTGATTCATCCATATTCATATAACCCCGTGAAAGTTGTAATCAATGAAATTAACTATAATGAGCAAAATCATCAACCCAAATAATATAATTATTTTTAAGTAAAACAATTTATTGATATAAATTTGGGGCTAAAAACAGGTGTGTCACCACTCACCAACATGGTGTAGCACAAGTGATAGATACTTCGGCTCATTAATCATTTGGTTGGAGGTCTGACCTTGACTAGCGTGTATGAAAAACATGTTAGAAGAGGTCAAACCCTTAAATAAATCTCAGATATCTTAAGAACCTAGTGTACATGGTTGTGCATGAGGATACCTTAGTTTGCCAAAAAAAAATATAAGCATGTGTGTCAAAGTATAGCAATACAAAGTCTGAGCAGAGTATCAATTATCAAACAATACACGACTGAGACAAAATGCTTAATTATGCTTGGTCTAAGTTATTGATTCAACACCCAAAAGGAAAACCACCAAGCTAAAAGGATAGTTTACATAGTTGTAATTGAAATATTAAAAATTTCATTTCAGATCAAATACCACCACTAGATATGCATATGTATGATCAATTAATATTGTGCATACATTTGACACAGGACTATGAGGACATCCTTCTCCCTACCGATGAAAAGTGGCCCTTTCTCCTTCGGTTTCCTATCGGATGTTTTGGTATCTGTCTAGGCCTAAGCAGCCAAGCGGTTCTATGGCTTAACCTGGCAACAAGCCCTGCCACAAGGTTTCTCCGTATTTCTCCGGACATCAGTTTTTTAATATGGCTGTTATCCTTAGCAGTGCTAATAGCAGTTTCTATTACCTACATTCTCAAATGCATATTCTACTTTGAAGCAGTCAGACGAGAGTATTTCCATCCAGTTCGAATCAACTTCTTCTTTGCCCCTTGGGTTGTCTGCATGTTTTTGGCCATCTCTGTACCCTCTAGAATAGTCCCACAACAAACCCTTCACCCTGCCATTTGGTGCACTTTCATAGTACCATATTTTCTTCTTGAACTCAAAATATATGGCCAGTGGCTTTCTGGAGGCAAACGACGTCTGTCTAAGGTTGCAAATCCCTCTAACCATCTTTCTGTATCTGGTAACTTTGTTGGAGCAATTCTAGCTTCAAAAGTGGGTTGGAAAGAACCTGCTAAGTTCTTTTGGGCTGTTGGCTTTGCACATTACCTTGTGGTGTTTGTTACATTGTATCAGAGATTGCCAACAAGTGAGGCATTGCCTAAAGAACTGCATCCTGTGTACTCCATGTTTATTGCCGCTCCCTCCGCGGCTTGTATTGCTTGGCAGAGTATCTATGGAGAGTTTGATGGGATATCCAGAAATTGCTACTTCATTGCCTTGTTTCTCTACATTTCACTTGTCGTCCGGATCAAATTCTTCACTGGTTTTAGGTACAATATTTTCACCATCAAAATACAATTCAACTTTGGTTAAATTTCAACCATCTAGATTTTGGGAAAACAGAGTTCACATGATTGAAGGGGTGCAAAGGAATAACTATGTATTGTTTTAATTGACAGGTTTTCAGTGGCGTGGTGGGCTTACACCTTTCCGATGACAACCGTGTCAGTGGCAACGATCAGGTATGCAGAGGCGGTCCCTGCCTACATAACTAAGGGTCTTGCTCTTGGCCTTGCATTTATGTCATCAACTATGGTTTCTGTTTTGTTTGTGTCCACTCTTCTGCATGCCCTCTATTGGCGCACTTTGTTCCCAAATGATCTTGCTATTGCAATAACAAAGAGGAAGCAAGGTGGGGAGAAGAAACCCCTGAAGAAGGCCTATGACATAAAGCGTTGGACAAAGAAAGCTCTGACCAAGAATTCAGAGAACAAAGATAATAGTAAGAATAATGGCTACAACAGCCAATGCGATAATAGCAGTGTCGTGGCCTAGGATGAGTAGCAGAATACTCCAATATTGCCATTATAATTCTAATGTGGGGTCAGTTGTGGATTTATATTATCTTGAGCATATTATGCTCGACAGAGTTATATTTGAATGGTGTTTGTGTTTAAAAAATTGAAATGATTCATATATAGATTAGCTAATAGTCTAATTTTAGCTATTTCATTTGTTAGACTTTAGCTACCTTATCAATTTCTTTTAATCAGCAGTCCACTCATTGGTTAAGAGATTGATAGAAACAAAGACACGAAAATCACCAAACTCAAAGTCAACCAAGTGAAACCCATGGTTATTGATCCATCAGAACTCGGTCAATTTGTTTTTGAGGAAACGATTCAATCATTAATCACATCTTGATGCATAATGATTAAATAATTTCTTCATTAATATGAAAAGTCTACAATATATGGTTAAACCAAACAAGAGTAAATAAATTTCCTTCTTTTTTTTTTTTTATCAAATAAATTACTTTGAAAACAAAAGATGAGCTTAAGAACAATGCAACTCTTGCCTTTAATGATTTACTTTTTCAATTGATTTAATCATTGTGAAGCTATGATCAGTATCAGTCAAATACAAGCTATGCACCTTGACATGTTAATTTCTACAACTTTCTAAGATTCTTTTTACAGTAAGAACCATCTCTCATCAGAAAAGAGTTAGCCGTCTGTCAGGTTCAACTATGTACTGTCAATCTACACATACATCAGCAGCAAAACTTCAAGTCAGATGCCCATACCAAAGCTGGTTGCACATTGCCCTCTCACTATCACCGAATTCCCAAGCTCCTGGATCATTTCAGTTAGAAAGCGGAATATAAAAGGAAACCTTTTTCTTTTTGCAAGGGGGCATGAACAATCAAATGTGTTAATTAAACGCGGAAAGTAGAATCAGTGGTAAATACCTCCTTGCACTTAACAGACTGTGGCAACCACCATTCCCATGATGAATTTGCTTTGTCCCAAAAGTAAAAGTCTTCTCCTACATGATTAAGGTCAGCTAGATGATCAAATTTATCATACTTGGTGTAGCACTAAAGAATAGAAATATATTTTGCAAAGAACAACAAAAATATGAAAAGAATAGACAGAAGAATAGGGCTCAGCAAAATTCATGCTCTTCAGAGTTCAGACACTGCTATACTTAATATTTACCTCTTGATCTGGACGAAAAGAATTTAATATATTTTCTTTTGAATCCTTGCCCTAAGAAACAAATGACTACAATGCTAAGAGAAATGGAAAATAATCCAAAGAGAATTACATGTAATTCAAAATTATAGAGGGTAAACCTTTCTGCACATCCTGGATTGTTGAGGCAGTTTGAAATGAGATCCATTATTTGGCTGGCCTTCAGATGTCAGAGACAACTAACATCCAAGAAAGTAGAATGGTTGAGAATAGTGGAAGTTGTGTATCGTTATGATGCAAAAACTCAAAACCTGTCCTATTTGGCACTAGAATTTAGTCAAGAAATTGCATCAAGAAAAAAAGGTAGCTAAATAAAAGAAAAGTCCACCTTGCTAAATAGTTCAATAGGAAGGTTATGCTGAATCCCCTTTTCAGTGTGTGAATTAAATTCCTGTATGAATTGTAGCAATATGATTGATAAAAATTTCTATCAGAAAAAATATAATAGGACAGTAAAACAATTTTCTATCTGGAAAAAATATAATAGGATGATAAAACCTATGATAAAAGTATGCCTCACCATTTGATCTGTTGTTTCCTTGTTGGTATGTAAAACACCAGCATGCTCTTTATTAGATAGTATCTGCATTCAAACAGTTTGGAGTTAAATATAGCAAATCAATAAACAACAGGGGAATGAGAGATAAAACTAAGGCTTAAGCGTCTTTTTCATCTGTGCATGTATACCAATTTTTGCTTATAATCGATGGAAAATTCTCGTTTGTTTGTGATCCTTGAATTGTGCAAAGAAGAAGAAACCCTAATGCCATGCCATCATCCAACTTAGATGTTATGTGGCTTCACTAATCTTTCATGTGGTGTATGATCATATGGACATTTGTTAGTCCTGCTAGCATTTTCTTAATGAATGTTGAGGGTAAGGACCAAACTAAAAGCAAAAACTGGTATATGTGCAATGATAAAAACGACATTTGCACTCTACGACACTTCACAAAGCCTTTTTGGTCATCCCCTTCATAGGTAGACCCTTTTGAGCCACCAACAACCATGCACGGATACCAATTGACAAGTATCCAAACAGTTGGGGCACCCTCCCTTAAAAGATAGCTCTCAGAAGGTAGAACCAAGTCATTTTAATACTCTATCGAACATCTCATACTACTTGATGTGGGGCTTGGACCCCCATAATACCAAGTCTCCATCAGAATACTGTTCTAGAATATAATATGATCAATGTTTCATGATAAATTTGACAATAATAGGTCTAAGACCGAATGTTAAACAAAAAGAATGAGATAATAATCAATGTTTCATGATAAAGACATTAAATTATCAATTCAATTTTTGTTACATTTGTCATTGAAGTCTAAGATTGTATAAACAAATTTAAATGGAGAAAACATGGTTAAAATAAGAAATTTAAAATTATAACTAATCCATCATTTGAAATTTTATTCAAATGCATAGTTTACTCCACGTTATCTTTGCCAAAATTTATAAACGATGACTCATTACCTTCTTATTAAGAGGCTGAGCTTTAAAAATGTGATTAAAACCCAATCCATCATGCTTTGGGGCACCCGTGGCAGTAGGCCTATAGAAAGATAGAATTCTGTATTAGCCCCATAGTTTTGTGAATTGTCAAAGTTACAGTGAGCTTTCATGATGGCATCTGTTACCTTCTGGCATCCTTGATTCTATGTTCAACAGAAGTATGCTGGTCCCAACCCTGCAAAAAGAGAACTTGGTTTCTAAAAGGCCATTCATATCTATCATGTAACAGGAAAATAAACATAATATGCAAATACATCATAAAAAAGTAATAAATGTTTCTCCTATATAAACTTCAACTAGATATAAGAACATGAAGGACATGCATGTGGTTAAAATTGTATCAACTAAATTGACCTTATCAGAATCATTGCAGTGATGTGAAGCTGAGGTAGCAGATGTGTGTTGTATGGCCCTCTCTGAAGTCTTCAAGTGAAACTCCTGAGAAGTTGACATATAAAACATGAGCTTCAATATTGTTAATGCCGGAAAAAATTGTTTTCCTGATTAACTGCTATCTCGGTTCTTTTCCTTTTTATGATAATGAAATTATGATAAAGATGAGAGGATAGAAAGCATAAAAAAAACTCTATTCTTACTCGAAATTCTGGCAAGCGTGGAGTGCTCCTTTTCGGAAGCGGCAAGGAAGGAGCATCGAGAATCTAGAATATGAACATAATTAGAGAAGATGATGGCAATCATGCATCAAAGTTAACCAGATTATAGCAATTATATCTACAGCATGTACTAACCCTCCTATTTAATGGGCGAGCTTTGAACCTGGGGGCAGCCACTGTCATGTGCTCTGCTTCTCCAACAATTTTGGGTCTGTTGAGCAAAAATATTTCTCATTGTCTAATTTCTATTATCTCAAGAGGAAAATTTATCATCGGAATTTCATGAACGCTACTCATCCAAAACGACAAACCTTATCCTTTGTGCTCTGTGTGCTGTTTTTAGGTCAGGCTCTCTGGGAATAGTAAGCTTCAGCTTAGAACAAGCAGAGTTTTGCTCAACATTTACAGCCTGCAACAGGTGAATGTATAGAGTGGATCAGGCAAATCTCTTTCACACCTTTTAAAAAACAAGACCCTTTAGTAGATAGGAATCAGTCTGGCTATTCCCATTTGAAGTTTAGGTACTCAATAGAGGATCCCTTTATCATTGAAAAATTTCCACTCAACAATAGTCCCGTATTAGGACAACAAAAATAATACATTTTTTATTTCATACAAATAGAGTACTTGGCAAATTTGCCAAGGCAGGATTTAAGAAATATGCATTAGGATTCATACCCGCATAGGTTTCTTGTGCACAAAATTAGTTTGCTGCTTCGCATCAGTAACCTGTCATAGAGAAGATATAGTAAGAATTTCAAATCCCATCCAAAATAAATACGATAAAATATTATCTAAGCCCAATTAAACATGGGAAGCTAGAATATAATGCCACTCATGTATTTTGGTATGAGAACAACACAACCCATCTTGCCAACCCAATTGACCCAGACTATTCTGATCAGGCTGACGAGAAATAACTTGTTCTAACTATTGGGTCTCATTCAATGAACCAATATTGACAAGGGCTGACTTTGGGCCAACCTTCGTATTACCTAGCCTAACCCATATATGTGTGTGAGATATTGATAAATTTCAATGTAAGTTTTTTAGTCCAATCTTCTACTTCTAAAATCACACTTTTTTACAGTGATATAGTGCCGTTTTTCCTCTTGGTAATGTCCTAAAATTAAAGGAGATAAATAATCATTGTATTTATAGAGGGAAATGCTAATATACATATGATATATTTACCAACTGTATGAACTTGATTCTTTGACCACTGCATTGTAAATGTGATGATATTATTTAGCATATATTTCAGATCAACCCAGTTCAATCTTCATATGTGCATCGTTTGGATCTAGAGAAAGTGAATGGACGGAAAGTATGAAGGAAGGAAAATTTCTTGAACATTGGGTTTCCACTGTTTGGTTGGTGTGTCAGAGAGGAAGGAAAGTTTCATTTCAGTGGGTCCCACGCCAAAAAACCCTACCTCTGAGATTGACGGAAAGTAGGAAACCAAGAAATTTTAAATAAAATGACGATGCAGTCCCTGCATTTGATGCCTAATTTTTAGTTCAAGTGCTCTGAATTTTCAAATTAATTGGGTTAATCACTACATGGCCTTCATTTTTCCAGTTTTATATTGTTATTTTATTTTGTAGATATACTATCAGTTTGTTATTTTCTTTAGCAATATACCACCGATATACATATATAATAAATATATAATATTCTATTTTAATGTCATTTACTAAATACACTATCTTTCCTTTCAATTTCTTTCCACTTTCATTCATACCAAACAACTAAAATACATCTCACTTTCCATTCATTTTCTATTCACTTCCATTCCTTTCACTGTCTTTTCTCTTACTTCTTTCCTTCCACTTTCTTTTCTCAACCAAATGAACCATAGACGTCTACATAATCCATTTTTTTCGAGTCTATGCTCTGGTTTAGGTCTAGAGTTAGTGCAATAAAAAATTAGGAGCTTGTGAGGAATAAACAAAGCCCATTATAACAAATCCCACTACCACCCCTAAATGTTTCACGATGTTGGGCGTTATTTGGAACTTACAAGGAAATGTACAAAATTTTACTGCATTTAATACTCAACTTTATGATCAATCTCTAATATATACCGCAAACTGACAAATATAAACGCAGTTTCTTCAATTATTATAAATTCAGAGGAGGGAGAATATAAAAATTACAGACCTTGTGCAAATGACCACCCTCTAGTTTTTGCCGTTTCGCAGCTTGGCTTTCTGCTCCAGAGGACGTAGATGAATTCATTTCATTCTGAGTTAGTGGCTTCCGAAATCTGAGAATTGAAGAGTTGACGACATAACATTATGCGGGGTTTTAAAGCACCAGGAAGAAGGTAAAGGAACAAATGTAATACTTACTAAAAAAAATATGAAACATTTCAAAAGACACTGTGGGAGAAAACAAAGACACTGTGGGAGAGTGCATTATTAACATGGAACATTTCAAAAGGAATAGCAATTTACAGCGCACTCTGCTACCACATACACTCCACCCCATGGACTGCAAAAAAATCATGTCTATTTAACTATGAAGAAAGGATAAGTTGTTCCAATAATCACCTTGAACCAACATTTTTAGCTGGACGAATTTGCCTAGCCCGTTGAGTAGCTGTAGGTTTCATTAATGATGAACTCTTTGGCACAGCAGGTTTAAAATTAGAATTCAAACTGTTACCAGTTGCTTTGCTGCCACGTGTATGTCCTAGAAAAGAGAGAAATAGATGTCATGAAAAAGGGAGAGTATACAAGTTGAGGTATAGGAAAAAGTATAGTGACGTGTGTGGAGAGAGAAAGCTAGAGAATGGCAAACACATAATGATAGAAATAACAAAAGTAGAGTCTAAAACATGGTTATGCGATAGATATAAAACCATTCAAGTGTGTCTACTTTAACACCTTAAGCTTTTGGGAAAACTAGTTTTTGACATAGTTATAAGTTTGATCCTTGCCGCCAACATAATTCATAACCAAATTATATTTCAACACAGCATAAAGTGGACTAATACATTCTTCCTATCTTAAACTTTTGGGAGAGTCAATCCACGGCGTCATGGAACTTCGGTTCATATAAAAATTACCATGGTACGAGAAACAGATGTAATATAAGAACCTTCAACTGTAAATTGAGTTTAAAGAAAGGTATTGATGGTGCTAAAGTTGTAGTTGTGCAACTAACAAATTGATGGTTGGATTCACATAAGAATTGTAAGATGCTAAGACACTAAACAAATCTACCGTCCTATCGTTAGAACAAAGACCATCGTGTCATACTTATTACGCAAAGGTATTTGTAGTGGCCTCATACCATTGTTATATAAAATCGCAGCCATCAAGCAAGAGATCTTTTAACCAAATGGTTTCAAATCTAACAATTATAAAGTAGAAGGCACCATCAACCAGCCAAGAGTCGTAGCCTTCCTAAATAGACCCTAATGTAATACTGAAAATGTTTCTGAAATCATCAAATGTTAAAGACAAATGTATTATGATATAAGCCCATTATAGAGCAAACTTCCCCAATTTACTGCCTCAGTAGTTTTGTTCATTTGGACATATTACAACCAGTTAATTCTTCCAGCGGAATTGGCATTTATACTGAGAAAAAAATCACTGTTGCAGCTATTTAAGAATGACGGTGAATAATTAAAAACATTAGGCTAAGACTTATGCAGATCCAAAGCAGGTACATTTTATTAGTGAAAAAAACATGGAAACACCTCAATACACATTCCATGTGATTAATCACATGACTAAAGAACCAACACAAGGACCCTACCAGAGACCCCGGAAAAAAGGGATTTCCAATCTCCTAGTTTTAAAACACTAACAAAAACAAACAAAAAAAGGTGCATTATACAAACAATGATATTATAAGTCATGATATATACAAGTACAGTCCCTGAAATTGTTGGACCGTATGAATCTAGTCCCCACATAATCAATTTTCTAAAGTGACCCCTGAAATTTTAAGATACTAATCAAGCCCATTTCTCCGGTGGGATTTGCAGAGACTATAAGGGCATTAAGCTGGCAATGCCGGTGATACATTTAAAATTAAGCGAATGATGTCGTAGATGCAATTGATAACAAATCAAGATACATTCCTACAATTTTGCAATTTTAATCATCATTTGGAAATATTCATAACGTGGAGTACTCGATAGGTACATTCCTACAATTTCAAGGACCAAATTAGGTATTTCCTCTTTTATATATCAATTCACAAGTCAATTTCAGTGTAAAAATCATGTTTATACCGGAAAACTACAATTCCTAGCTTCAAATTGGAATCAATTCTACTGGAGAGCAATCAAACATGTCAAAATAAATTCTACACCTCATAGCTCTCAATTTTACACCTCTAGAATCAATTATGGGCCCGTTTGGATCGGCTTATTTTTTAGCTTATGCAAATAAATAAGCTTTTATGTTAATTCATAAGTTGTCACTAACGAAAATTGTATCTTCGTAAGCAGGAAAAAAAAAAGTATCTTCGGAAGCTATTTTTTCATAAACTACCTTGACAGGATTCTGAATAATACATAAAAGCTTATTTATTTGTATACATTGTTTTGCATGAGCTAAAAAAAAAGTCAATTCAAAAGATAATGTGAGTAACATTGCTGGATAATAGAGTAATTTCAAGAGAGCAAAGAAACAAGTTACCATTAACAGTGTCGGAAATTTCCATCTGAGAAGGAACGGTAGGACCATGTTGTTTATCATCATCAACCACATTTTCCGTACATTCAACATCGTCATAGTCAAATTCCTCTCTTACCGCTAACTTCGTCACAAAAGCTGAAACAAAAACAAATAAAAAAATAAAATAAAAATGAATAATGATGGAAGAAATGAAGAAGAAGAAGGAGAAGACTAACGAGAAGGAGGGTAGGTAGGAGCATTTTGAAACCAAAGTTCAGCTTGAAGAGCATCGGAAGAAGATTCAGGTTTAGTGAAATCAAAGAAACGTGCTGCGTCGAATTCGTATTCAAGATCAATTTCATGAGCTATGAAAACGTGTGGTATTTCAATTTCTTCGTCTTCTTCCATCATCATGAATGATTCGTAACGAGCTAACTCTGTTTATCTATCTGATTCTAAATACTGTGTCAGTGAAGTGGGTGAAGTCATAAACCGGTTTGTTTTGCGGAGCCCCGAATCTGACCCGAATAATTGAAATGAAGACGATAGAGACTTCTTCTGACTGCTCTCTGTCCTCTCAGAGTCTAGTATTGACTACTAGTGTGAGTGAATGAGTTCATTTTTAAACGCCAAATTTCAATTTTTTATTTTATTTATATTATTATTAATTGCAAAAATACGAGTATTCATGTGTCTTGGTGTTTTTTATATCGCATGTTATCCTGTATAAATTATAAGCACTATTTTGTATGAAATTTTTTGTTTTAATTAAAATTATAAATATGAATATTTGTAACTTTTAAAATATAATAAAATCAACAAATCATGTGTACAGTATTCTTTTTCACTGACATCAATAATATAATATAAATTCTTATTTTTTTAATAATACCAACGATGTAATATTATTATATGAATATTTGTTCATCCTAAAATCTCATATTCTCTTTAAGTTGTTAATTTAATGCATCTATTTGAAGTTTTGTAAATTTCAAATAGGTCCTTAGAAGGGTAATAGTGCATTAAATTAACAACTTAAAGGTCTTATTTAAAACTTAAATGACTAACTTGGTATTTTTTTCAAAATTAAAGGACCAATGAGTTGTGTTTCCAACTCTCAATATCTTTTTATTATTCATTCTCTTATAAAATAAGGGATCAATTTTCGTGCTGTAAGGTTTTGGTGTTGTTTCACGTTGTAACAGATAATGACCATTGATTTGAGATCGGAGGGTTCAGATTTCAAACTGAGTTCACACAGCAAAACAATCTCGATTGTTCATTTTGATCGGACAACTGGAAGCTGTAACTGCATCACGCAGTTACAACAGGGAATCCAAATCCTAAAATAAGTGGTTTAGTTTGACCATGTATATTATTCACATAACATATTTTGATCATATTTTTCTACTAATATAGAAAGACGCATGGCATGGTAACATACAAAATGTTATTTTGTAAAAAAAAAAATACAAAATGTTATTGAATTTATCCTATAAATATTTTCAATATATCAACTTTTTATAATTCTTGCTTATATGTAATAAAATATATTAAAAATTAAAATGACATGTAAAAAACAGTCGACTAGATCGATCATTTTACAACAGAGAGAATATTATTTATGTTTGACTATAGCTGAATAGCGTTTATTTTTAATGGGAGTGTTTTTTGTGTGTTGTGAAGAGGAAGGTGACTATTCTTGGAATTGAGAAGAAGGGAACAAAACGAAGAGCGCAAGAGATTTTTTATCATTATTATTTTTTGTTTTATATTGTGCCGGTGTCTCTAATTTGTTTGTACCAACACAAAATCACAAACACGATGTTTATGTTTACATAAACGAACAAGGATCCAAAATTTGAAAATGTTATAGGGAGCTTTTATGGGACCGATTTATGGTAACCAGTGCTTGAAATTTGAATCAAAATAGAGTATAGGTATGGGTCACACTTTGGTAGTACTTTATTTGTTCTGAATACCCGTGGCCGTGTGGGAAGCATGGAAGGTGAGGAATTCCGTTTGTTTTGTCTTTGGGAATATGATGTATCACTGCTCTGGTGGGGCCATGGGGTGGCGATTATTTTACTAGTACTCTCTTTTATAAATTTTAAAAAAATATAGTATTTCTTGTAAAAAAAGTATTATTTATAATTTTTAGAGGAAAAAATATATATTATTATTGGTTTATAGTTTTATACTTTAACTTATGAAATTCAAAGTGATATTAATTATCTACTTCTGATAATTTGTTTTTAAAAAAAAACTATTGTTTTGTCCGATAAAAAACAACTGTTTTTTTACTCAAGCTATTGTTTTCTTGAAAATATCTTTAACTATTTATTATAAAGAGATGAATATATGAAGTAAAAATATTAATAAACAACTAAAAATATTATAAAAAAAGATAAATAATTTCCTTAACAAAATTCTACTCTAAATAATAAAATTTTGATTCTTTTTAATATAAAAAAAAAAGTTTAAGTTCAATCATAATATTATAGATATGCTCTTAGACGTACTTCTCTTCATGTTTTATCGTTTTGTTGAAAAGTGAATTGTTTTTTCTGAATATTATACTATAAAAAAATGATAAAATATAATTAAATATAATTTTTTTAGCAAATAATTAAAAGTTATTTATACTATCGATGCATTATTGTAGATTTTGATTTTTTTTGTCAAAAAAAAAATCTTTAAAAAAATATCAAAATCTTTGTATGGGATGTACATGCGCCTCACTTGGTTAAGGTATAAGCTTGTGAAGGAAGGTCACAACTCTATTTTTGCAATATTAACTCACAAATATGAGCAAAGAGTTTTAAGTTGTGATTTAAACATTCAGTTAGACATTAGTTAAAGTAGTTTCTACCTAGAACAATAAAAAAACAAAGTGTATGTTAAACAAATTAAAGTACTATAGAGTGTGAATGAGGTGCCAAATGCCTTAATTAAAGTAGTTTCTACCAGGAAAAAAAAACAAAGTATATGTTAAACAAATTAGTAGCAAATTTTATAAAATTAAATAAATAAATTAGTAGCAAATATTGATCCCTAAAAGGATCGTCAGTTTGAGTTATGAAGGAGGAAAGTGGGGAACACTATTGATCTTATTTTGATAAAATGTGTGTAAATAACAATACTGACAAATACTCGATCAAACAAAAATTGTCATGTGAAGAAACATCACAGAGAAACTCTGTTACTGTAAAAAATCGTATGACTCTATCTCTCAATACATGCCACATTCGAACATCATTCAAACATTGTAAACTGCCAATGCATTGAAAAAACTGTTGTGTTCTATATTGTGTTGGTTGTATTTTGTTAAAACAAGTTGTTCGAGCAAGATATTGGACCAGATGTTCTAGACATGTTAGTACGACATTTTAGGTTAAGGTGAAATATTATGTTTTGCAATCTTGGAAGATTTGATTTATGCGTGAGATCATTGAAGATACAATTCACGTAGTTTGTGCTCCAAGAAGCGTGTTGTTCTAGAAGATGCTTGCGACGGTTTGCTCATGTGTGTTAATTGTATTAAATGACCTAAACATTTTAGGAAACATTATATAGTCGCTTCTAGAAGATTGTAGTTGAAGACTCTTTGGATCAGTTGTATTGTTAAGCCCGATTGTTTCATCAAGCCCATACATACTCTAACTGTATAAAGGAAGACTCAAACCTAAAGAATACTACTGAAGCCGCAATTGTTAAAGTATCATTTAAGGTTTTAGTTTGTCCAATGTTATTTGTGAGTCACTCTTGTATCACCTTGATGCTTGAGTTGGACTGATAGTTGAGTTGTATCTGTGAATCACTCTGAAGCTTTTAAGCAAAGTGACGAAGGACAGAAATCGTATAGGAATAAAAGATAAAAATAAAAAGATGGATTTGGGGAAAGGAATGGTAAAGAATGTGTCACATCACTTCCAATCCAAGCATGAATAATAAGCTATGAAGAATCGTCACAATGGTAAGGAAGCCATTGATAAGATTCCATAAACTTGGTTCAATCCAGAACCCAAAAAGAGACAAAGCTCTCACAATAGATAAAATGTATTTTTTTTTATCAAAATTCTACATCCTTATTTCTCTTAGAAATCGTGGTTGAGCTTAACACAACCCCACAAAACCGACTTGTGAGGTGACTTGCCCCCACTTATAAACACATTGTCAGACTCACCTATCCGATGTGGGACTCTTAACACACATCCTCACGACCAGCACTATTGGGCTTGGTTCGTGGACATAAATGGTGGGTGGTCCGATAGCGGAAACCTGATAGCTGGTGGCCCAATAGATTTTAGAGAGGCTCTGATACCATCTTAGAAACTGTGGTTGAGCCTAACACATCCCCACAAAACCGACTTGTGAGGTGAGGATTGCCCCCACTTATAAACACATTGTCAGACTATCACTTATCCGATGTGGGACTCTTAACAATTTCATAATGAAACTTATGATTTATAGAACTCTTGCTCTAATGAACTCATAGGACACTAATTAATTAAAATACACCTAATATTAATCTAAAGAAAATAAATAAATGACTGGTTAGCCTTACATTTTATTTACTAAAAATAAAGTAACACAACGTCTTCAAAAAGATTGTGAGCGATCAAGAAATTCAACTGTTTGGAATCTTGTACGTGTTTTACTGGTCTAATTGAAGTTTCAGGTAGTAAAATTCAAGAATTCAATTGCTATGTATTGAATGCATATTTGGCCGAATCAGAATTCCCATTTAGTGAGCTGCTCCAATAATTTAACCAAATGCTCAGATGTATTCCAAAACTGAAAATTGATGTGAGCTGCTCCTTTAATTATATATCACCGTTATGAACCAGCCCCATTGATCTTCATTGGGATTGAGCTGAATGGTTGGGACATTTAAAATCACGTTTTATTTGGTCTTTGATGTGCTAGTACCATGAATCAAAACAATTCTCTACTTTGGAAGCAATACAAACCAACGAGATTGTCCCTTGAGCAGCTTGTGACTTAATAATTCTCCACTTCATGTATCAAATTTTGCAATGATGAATCAAATGACACTAAAGAATTAACCCATGAATCTTCAACTAGTTAATACCCAAGCAGTGAGAATAATAGCTCATAGAAGAAATTATTCAATTAGAATGTATGATGCTGACTTGGAATTAAATATATAACCAATGGACTGAAAAAAAGAATAAATTATTCATTTTTTAGTGCATTTTTTATATGTCTCCTTCCACATGTTTAATGAACTCATGATCTCATCACAAAGAGTAGGTTTTGTTTCATTGGAGTGTGAATCCTTCTTTATTGTAATCACGGGTTGTGTGATTAAGAGGAAGTGAGATGAGATCTCATATCTAGGAGAGTTTTAAATAGAAATATCACGGGTAGTGATTATGTGAGAAGGTAGTGAACCGGAGGTTGTTCACATAGGACTTCAAACTAATACTATTATAGTAGATTTTTTTCATGGCTTGGATGCCCCCAGATGTAGGTGACGTTGCACCGAACTTGGTTAACAAATATCATGTGTTATTTCCTTCCTGCACTTTGCTTTAAAGTTGTGTGTTGTTTATTGTGTTAAGTATTTATTGTTGAGTGTCATTGACATTGTATTCGACATTCTTGGTGTCCTGGACATCCTATAAGACATATGTCCCCTACGTGCCAAAATTTCAAAAACAAATGCCAATCGGATGTCCATTGTTCCCCGCACAGTTCATAATTCTAAGAACAATGCACAGGCCTCTCTATCAATCGATGAGATTTTGAATTCTTCGAAGGCACTCTCTGCAATTCTCCAAGATTTTGAATTCACTGAGGTGTTCTTGCATTCCAAACACCATTCCAAGCTCCATTATGAAATCCCCCGCCACACTCCTCATAGTTCTCATAAGAGGTTTGTAACCTGATTTAACTATCAAGATATTAGGGGTGGGCAGTTACAGATCGATCCAAATTTACTCGATCAACCCAATGCAAGTTCACGCATTTGGTTTGGGTTAAAATGGATCACAACTCATACATTGTTCAGATAAACTTTGCGGGACTCCCTAAAAAAAATACACAAGCCCAAACACTTCGGCTAGTAACGTCAAACCCTAGATGCTTTCCCCCACTCTTTTTTTCTTCATTTCACTCACAGTTGCCATCAACAAAACAAGCCTATTTCTCTTTCACAATTCTTCTTCCTTTCGAAACCTAGCCTCCATCTCCAACATTTATCTTCGTCACTCAACCTCCTTCTCTCTCAAGTAGTCAACCATAACCTCATTATCTCGTCTTCAATAACCACGTCTCTTCTTCACTGCGTGCTAGATCTATGTTGTTCTTTTGGATATTCATCATATGCCAGTATTAATCATACACCGTGAATAAGAGAGTGAAAAATAGAGAGAAAAATATTCTCTTGGATCTGGAATCCAATTTCATCTAGAATCTAATTTTTTTTTCTTCTTATCATCCATCTTTTCTGGAATTTAATTTCACTTGGATCTTGTCATATGAGAGAAAAATAATGAAACTGAAAATGGAAAGATGTTTCTCCTTTTGGATCTTCTAATTTCAACGTTGTGTTCCCCTTATCTTCATTTTCTCTCACCAAAAATACGAGAAAAAAAAAAGATTTGAAAAGGGAAAAAAGAGCAACTAGAAAATCCGAATTGGTGAACCCAAAAAACCGAACCCGGCTAATCTAAAATTTTAAAAGGTTAGATTTGAGTCTTTGTTCATCACTCGTGGGTTGGTTCGGATTGGAGGTTTCGGCCTGAACCGACCTGATATTCACCTCTGATGGTTACCATTATTTTTATCATTCCAACTCATTGTATCAACGTTAACATATGACAAAAGAGGTGTTGAAAGAGTATCTTGGGCACACAAGTAAGGAACAATGAATGAATATTTTCTAAGTCTCGTATTCTTTTCCCTTGAATCATCAAATTACTCACAACTCATGAACATCTTGAAATTGAGGAGATTGAATCCAACTATAGCCTCCCCCTCGAAGCCGACTCACGAATCCCATCACCATCCCTCCATTTACAACCACCATTGAGATGAACGTGACAAGACAATCAAATATTATGCCGATAATAACTAGGATTATGACTTAGGCTAGAATCAAGGAAGGAAATGTTGGAAAAATATCTTGCTTTAAGATTTATAACAACTACACTTTTCAGATTTTTTGTAATTTTCCATCTTTGTCTGAAAACATGTTATTTGTGCGGATGTATTTGCATGTTGCTTCTCAATATTATCATCAATTTTTTATATTTTAAATTAAGTTACAGCATGTTAATATATTAGCAAGTTTGGTTTTTTGTAAAAAAAAAAAAAAATATTAGCAAGTTTGGTGTTCTAAAAAAAAATATATTAGCAAGTTAAGCTCATGAAGACGGCGAACATAATATTTAGGGAAGCGAGAGAGTCTTTCACATGCTCAAGCGAGAGGGTCGTGTTGTTTGCTTGGCGCTTGTTTCGGGATAGATTGTCTACAAAGGACAATCTACTCCGGCGAGGTGTGATTCATTTTGATTTCAGGTTGTGTGTAGCAGGTTGCGGCATTGTCGAAACGTCTTATCATTTATTTCTTCATTGTAATTTCTTTGGTACTGTTTGACACTCAATTTATAGTTGGATTGGCATCTCAGTGGCCAACCCACTTTATGTGTCTGATCATTTTCATCAGTTCGGATTTTGTGGTGGTCCTGGGCGGAGGCGGGGCTCTATTTTACAGGTTATTTGGTTTGCAACGGTGTGGGAAATATGGAAGGAAAGAAACAATAGATTGTTCAAAGGCAAAGAATGCCCCGTTTTTCAGGTGGTTGATAGGATTAAGTTCATCTCCTATATGTGGTTGAAGGCGAAGTACGTTACTCTTCCCCTCAATCTACATGGCTGGTGGCTGAGTCCGTTCACCATGCTGGGCATAGGTTAATAGTTTCTTTCTTTTTTGTATATCTTTTCATTTCCCTTGTAAATATTGTTCAGACTTTGTGTTTCTTCCTTGGTACACCTTGTACTAGGAGGCACACTTTTCTTTGGTAATATATTTCATTTTAGCTTCTTCAAAAAAAAAAAGTAACTAAGGGTGGCGGTCGCCCCGATTTCCATATATATATAAGGAGATAAAGATTATCCTTGACACAGTCCTCTAAATAGATTTTTATTTTATTTTAGGGAGAGTCCTCTGTATAGATATATCGGGCTAACCTTATCAAAATTCACCTGCACTAAATAGTTAAAAGAGCTAGTACACAACATCATCCATTGAGAACTCCGTCCCCTCTCCACTCTCTAGTTATCCTCTTCACATGAATAGCTATTATGGCATTGTCTTGAATTGATCCTCCTTCAACGAAAGCTGATTGTTCCTCCGATATACATTTATCCAAGAAAACTTTCAGCATATTGGCTTACAACTTTGAAATCGTCTTATATAAAATAAAATATTTTAAAGGAAAATAGGCCTTAGGTCCTTCAATGAGGTGGGATTGTCACAGTTAGGAATGAAACAAATGTTAGTTCATTTTTTTTAGGGAATGTTAGTTTCATTTTGTATCAAATATTTTTCTCAAAATAATATCACTTTGTATCCAATGTATCACTTTAAAATTAAATGTGAATATACGTTAAAATATGTTTGTTTTCGTTTTAGAATTATTTACACATTTAATTTTTTATCAAACTTCACCTATGTCGATCAAAATCTGAATTATCCACATTTTTCATGAGAACCGGGTTAACAAAAAAAATAAAATTACGCATACTACGAAAAATAATATTTTTTGTTAATTTTGATGGAATTATTATTTTTCTTATAATATCATTAAGGCCAAATACCTCCCTGGATCCTTTAAGTTTTACGTTTGTTTCACATAAGTCCTTTAAGTTTCTAAGGTTTCAGATAGGTCCTTTAAGTTTCTAGTTTGTTTTGGATAGGTCCTTTAAGTTTATAAGGTTTCAGATAGGTCCTTTAAGTTTCGAGTTTGTTTCAGATAGGTCCTTTAACTTTGGCTTAACGGAGGTTGATAGGAAGGACATATCTGAAATAAACTCGAAACTTAAAG
>Ga0315914_1000316_pt1 | contig 55419 bp, 21 predicted proteins | sample MpolenodulesMG_FD_203920 | JGI IMG/M metagenome (GOLD analysis project Ga0315914, IMG submission 203920) | Medicago polymorpha root nodule microbial communities from Los Angeles, California, United States - elongated nodules | ecosystem: Host-associated > Plants > Roots > Nodule | place: USA...
CCCTCCCCTTGCGAACCAAACACGTTTTTAATTAAAATATCTCCCCTCCCCTCCCCTCCGTTAAATTCCCTCCCCTCCTAATTCTCGAACCAAACGGACCCTAATGAGAGTACGTGTTTAGTGTCAGGGACCTAATTGATATTAAATATACACAGTCAAGGACCTAACAATAAGTTGGTGTTTAATGGAAGATTTGATTTTGAACAAAAGAGAGAATTATAAGACATTTAGAGATTTGAGATTTAGAGATTTGAGATTCAATTTAGGAATATTAATTTTTGGTTCAGGGATCAAAATGACCATTTTCTACTTTCACTTTAGTCTCCGTCACACCGGATATTCCTTGTCAGCATGCCACATCATCACTTAACAGAATTATTTAACACCGAGGACTAAAGTGATAATGAAAGTGGACATTCGAGGACTATTTTGTATTTAATCGCGAGTCAGGGACCAAAGTGACAGCAATGTACAGAGTCATGGATCAAAGTGACCATTTACTCATGATTTTATTATGTTACTCTTAACCTTAAGGCAAACCAACGTGAAAATGTATAATATATATGCAAGGTCCAGCGTTCAAACCATCAACAAAAATCAACTTGGAAAGTGGTCTAAAATTTTCGTAAAGAATAGAAAGGTCCTTTCTGTTTTCTTCTGATCTCTCAATACACAAAGCATTGAGTACTTTTGGGCAAATGGGTGTCGATCAATATCCACCGCGGTGGCTATGGCGGTGTTTCCTCGTTTTCATCGGAACAGTAACCGTTACAACAACCGCCGTAATTGCTGCTTCCGACACTCACAAAAACCGTGAACATCTTGTTTCTAGAATTGCCTTTGGATCATGTTCCAACCAAAGTGCTCCTCAGGTTTCAATTCTGTACTTTCATTCGTTCTGTTTTGTCCTTTCACTGTCTCAACCATGATGTCTCAATTCTCTTTCTATGTTTCAACCATGATGTCTCAATTCTCGTACTTTTAAGTAAATATGTGTTTTCTTCGTCCTTTTATTATTTTTAATTTGATTTTTATGTAACATGCAATAAACCAACCACTGTTTCTGTTTATTATTTTGCTTGAATTCTTGAATTTATTCTCCTTTCTTTTTTAAGAATTATTGTTGGAATGAAGATCTTAAATAGGATGTAATTCATTTTACAAGAGTGAGATCAGTGTTGATAGTTGGGAATTGTAGAAAATAGTTGTTTGTTCAAATTCGGCTGTGCAATACTATAGCGCCACTGTTAGTGTATCGCGAAATAGCAGGGCTGGCCCAATAATCATCAAAAAGAAGTATGGCCTAAAGCAATTTTTGATAAATGATGCCTTTTTTTGTCTGCACATGCCTTTTTTTTAAGAAAATTTTAATGAAAAATAATTTTTAATGTTAGGTCTAAAGCAAGGGTTTTAGTGGCCTTACCCTCAGGTCGGCCCTCCGGAACAGTAGCAATTAGATTAAATTTTGTCTCTCCCTATAGCTATAGTGAGTAGTGACATTTCTTAAAGGTGAGATGCGTGTGAAACTGTTATATCCCAACTAAAAATGTTACCAGAGTTATTTGGAAAATAACTGAAATTCTTAGTGTGTGATACAATACATACTTATGCCACTTAAAATTGTTCATGTTGACGATAGTTTAGTTTACATTTATGTAGTTGTTAGTAAATTTTACTGTATGTCTAAGACATTCTTGTGATCTCTCTGCTGTTTATATTTATAATATTTCTTAATCAACTAAATTCAAGAAAACCAACTAGTCTTTTACATTTTGAGTTTGCACTGTTACATTGGCTTCTTCTTTTGCTGCTTTACACTTAACAACTTACTCACCAATGCAAACTCAATAATAGTTACTATATAGCAGTGAGCTCAATATCAGTTACTCCATCTGTTATGAATTCTAAGCAAATTTGACTTTTTAGGTTCATTCATTTAATGATTTATGTGGTCCATAATATTAGATCACATACATCATTAAATGAATGAACCTAAAAAGTTTTTGCTTATAATTCATAACGGAGGGAGTACTATATAGCAGTGTTGTTAAATAGCAGCTATCTCGGCGTTATAGCGCTACATCGTTGTAGAACTTGAACAAATTGCTATTGTTCCGCGGTATGCTATTTAGTACAAAATGTTGTCAAATATCAGTTATATAACAATATTATAGCATGGTGATGTTGGCTTGGGACCTCGAGTTGTGCTCCTCTCTAGGTCTCAGGTTGGAATCTTCCTGGTGCTAACGATTCCTGTGTTGGACCAGTCTTTACGGGGCTTTGCTCTAGCTTTAATTTGGCCCCTCGTTAGTGGATTGGTACCCCAGAATAGTCCGTCCTTGGGCCGGACACCGAGTTTAAAAAAAATGCTGTAGCATTTTTGCGTTGCAGAATTTGAACTAACCGCTACTTTTCATCATCTGCGATTGTTAATACTGCTATAGCCTTTTAATTTCTAGAATTATGTGGTGTATTTAACCTTTTCATGCCAGCTTGTTGATATACGTGTATGTTGTGTCTTGTGTATCTTTTCCAGCCCATATGGGATGCAGTGGTAGGCTTCAATCCACAAGTATTTATATTGCTAGGAGATAACATTTACGGAGACAACAAACGCCCTTTTAAAATATTCGGACGGGAAAGGACTATTGGGCCATGGAAGAATGTTCCACGATTTCTTCCTGCCTCTGAGCAGGAAATGGAGGCTAAATACCAGAAGGCTAAGTCTAATCCTGGCTATGCTCGGGTCAAAGAGAGCGCTGAGGTCTTCATTCTAAGCTTTTATAGTTGTTCAAATATTTATGGATTGGTTTACTAATATAGTCACTGTCTTTATGCATCTTCTTTAGCTTAACTTTTACATCGGAATGTTAATAGGTTATTGGTACTTGGGATGATCATGACTATGGATTAAACGATGCAGGAAAAGAATTTCATGGAAAAAAGACCAACCAAAAGTTACTTCTTGACTTCTTGGATGAACCTCAAGATAGCCCAAGGTGGATATGGATAATTCCTTCTGCTGCATTATATATGTATAGTACATGTTTGGTTTATTTGACTTGCAATCTGTTCAAAACAATTAATGAGTATATATCAGATCTTTTTCTTGATCATGAGGGAGTTTTACAATGTAACAGTGCATGTGATACTAGATGAAGACAGTTTTACTTCTACATGTCTATTTGATATATGCATCCATTAATAGATTTTAACAGGCAGCAAATGTAGATTTAGTACTTAATGTAGCTTCTTATTTTAGGCGGAAACAAGCTGGTGTCTATGCCTCGTATACATATGGTCCCATGGGCAAAGATGTCAAGGTATTGACCAAGTAAAAAGACTATTTTGTTCATTCAGTATTCTGTTCATAAGATCTTGTCATTGTTAGTTATTGTTCTGTGGTAGGCTAATAGCCCCTACATCATCTCAAAATGTTGTAACTTTTCACTTTGTTATCCTGTATTGTACTAATATCAGTTTTTATTGTGGATTGGGGAAACCTACTTAGGTTTTAGTCTTAGATACCAGATACCACAGAGATCCTATAGGAAGTGATGGAACCATTTTGGGGAATTCACAGTGGTCATGGTTAGAGAAAGAGTTAAAGGGTCCACCAACAGCTATTACCGTAATTGGATCTTCTATTCAAGTATGATAATTTATTATCAATTGTTATAATCACTGAGATTAATCAGTTTGTAAATTTTATCATGTATCTAAACATGATTTATACTATGACATTTGCATCTATTTAAGCTTTATGCATTTTGGCTACTTTATGTGTTTCAGGTTATATCAAATCTATCCGCAAATCTGCAACCATTGTTTGCTATGGAATCATGGGGTCGTTTTCCAAAGGAGAGAGATCGCCTTTTCAAATTAATAGCAGACAGTAAGGTAATAATAACTTGCAGTGCATTCATTTTCTACTATAGTTTTCTATATTGTAGCCTTTGTTGTTATAGTGAACCACATAAGTATTATTTACATAATGTTGTGAATCAATATTTATTTCACATCTTGTTAGTCCGTTTTTTACAGAGGGGTGGAGTACTTTTTATAAGCGGAGATGTTCACTTTGGCGAAATTACAAGATATGACTGTGCTTCGGACTATCCACTATTTGATATAACCTCAAGTGGGCTTACTCAATCAGTTGAAGAGGTTGTTCCACATTTCTTACGTCCGCTAGTGAGATTTGTCGCATGGTTAACGCCATCTACAATGAGAGTTAAGGGGCCAAATTGCAAATACAAATCTTGTGTATATGGTAAACTTTGCCTTCTCATTTTTGTGAAAGATAAGAGTACTCACATAGGTTTCCAATTCCCATGTTTTGACGTTTCAAATGTGGGATTTTGTTAGGCCTGCCAAACTTTGGAACCATTGAAATTGATTGGGACTCCCACCCGGTGAGTTTAAAATTCAATGTCCGAGACAAAAACGGAGTTGCTGTTACAGGTGTCAATATTTCGTTATCCGAATTACATCCATCAAATTCAGAGACTCGTGACAGAGTAAAAGTGGGAGCTAATCAGAGGCATTGCACTCTTGAAGTTAGTCTTCCGTGGATTAAAAGACATCGCCTCGTGATCTTATTTTCTTTCACCATAGTCGGTATGTCACTTCTAAATTCTATTTGCTAGACTTTGTTTTCTGAGAAAGAAGTTTTCATGGTAGCTTATAAAGATATCAGTAAATCAAATTATGGTCTAAATATCAGTTAATCTAAGTTGGATTAGATCTGTATACTCATTGTATAACACGGTTAATTTCTTACGTGTGAATGTATGTGGGTCTATGTGCGCACATGAAAAATTGACTCAGCGTGATGATTTAGTGATTATTTTCATAGTTGGATGTGATTCGTAATTAAATTTATCCATGCTTACTTGCTTAGATGATTGAACATGAACTCTTTCTATTGATTACCTAATTTTGGTTTTAGAGTTTGGTTTCACGAGATATTTTAGTTATTTCTTCCTTTTTATTGCTGCAGCGTTGCTTCTTGTAATATTCCTAGTGCTAGCATGTGCTTGTTTCTCAATTTGTCAACTTGGAGGATGCAAAAGAAAGCGCGAATAGCACACCTAGGTAAATACACAATTAACAAAAAGGAGCACGTGTAATCTCTTCTCCTTTGTAGATTTTAGCTTATTAGTGATTATAGTTTATAGGTCAATAAGATATAGAGTATTCTTCTACTGTTTTCACTGGTATGTACATTCAGTGTGTTCGGTTTTTTATTTGAATTTTGTAGCAACTGTTTAATACTACCCTAATGCAAAACAAAACACACTTTGAAGTACCTTTTTTTCCATTTTATTTGGGAGTTCTCTTTAATTCTTGAGCTGTTTGATATGATTCATGGAATGTAATTGGCATATCAGCCTCCAAACTGCTATGTTACGGAATCCAGTAGCTTTTGCAGTTGGTTCATTTGATTAATTTTTTCATTTTGAGTAAAAAGATTGATTAATTAAATATTTTATTTTAATTTTGTAGCAATGCAAACAAAAATATCATCACTGTAGATATAGTCAACCTAAACTCAGTAAAAGAATTGAAAAGTATAATGTTCAATTTCTTCTTACCTTCCAGAAAGGCCACGCTGTCAGCAGCATGGAATAATGCTTGTGACGTATAAACCAGGGTGTCTTTTTCCACATATGGTCAAATGAAGAATCGACACACCATTAATTTAAATGTGAAATAATTGTGATATGAGAGTTGAATTATATAATATAAATTTTCATCTTTGATATGGCATCCGTTTTTTAAATTATTGTTTATATATTTACTCGAAATGAAAGAAGTGTTCATTTAAAAAAATGAGATAAAGAAATGTTTCTATGTGCGTATGTAGCTTTCATTTTTCTACATATAAATTAAAAAAATTAGTTGTGAAATGTACATGGTACACTACTACAATCACATGACCAACATCTTTTGTAATTATATCTTGTGAGAGACGTCCCAATCAATTGAGTGGGTCTGTTCTTTTTCTGTTTCATATAAAGTCAAACTAGAATTATGGGTCTTGCTGACCATTGCGCTCAAGGCAATGGTTAAGGAAGCCAAAAGTAGAATGTTTACATTGGTTTTAATATTTTGATTTTTAAAAAAGTTAAATTTATTATTTTTCACCATTTTTTAATATTATATTTCTATTTTTATCCCTTTATCCAATGCCCCAAAGACAATGGTTAGCATTCTCCTTAAATTATTATCACGAAGGAACTATTTAGAGTTATGATGAATGGAACAAAATCACCCAGTTACATAAAAAACATAATAAATCATAGAGTGTTGGTGGCTGTAAACTGATCTCTAAAATTAAGAAAATAATTGAATGAATCTTAAAATTATAAACTGTGATTTTAAGAAAATAAATATAAATTGTTATCATTTTTGTCTAAATATTACTCACAAAAGTTTAGACTAAAACAAGAACAATTTTATATTTAAAAATATCGATCATACTTGGATTTGAAGTATGATTTTAAAATATTGCTCCTAAATAATATATAGAAATATATTTTCTCATACTTGAAATCCTAAAAATCTTAATTACTTATGCGATGACCAAATTAATCTTTGAATTTGGAAGCAAAGTTAATTTCTTTTTGAGATTACGAGTATTTCAAAAAGATATATAACTCTATTAAACTATTAATCTATTATGTTGGTCTCTACATTTAACTACTTACCATCAATTAAGTCCATATAGTGTAAATTTAGTCCATAAATTTAATCACTTATTATCTATTTAGTGTGTTTGATTTTTCTTTTGCAACACAAAGAAGCACGTCTGCACGTTTTCCGATGTGTTTTTGCCGTGATTTTCAAAAGCTCCAAATACTAACTTCTACGCTAACATGATTTTTTACCGTGATTTTGATCGAATTCCGTTTTAATACTAGCTTCTATGCTAAGATGGTTTTTTGCCGTAATTTTCATCAAACTCCGTTTTGCAAACGCTGTGTCAAAGAGACACTTAGTCCATAACAAACTCTTACATGGACATAAATGAGTAAAATTTGACACATTCAATAACTTTTTGAAATATTCATAAATTTTTTAAAAAATAAACTACTTGATAGTTTGATGCAAAGGGAGACTAAATTAATTTGATGGGCTTACTCAATTTTGTTCAGCAAAATGCTTCAACAAGTAAAAGTCAATGTTGGTACATATTGCAAGTTTGCATTTGCACCAAAGGCGTGTTTGACTCGTCACCTTTCCATGACTACCTCATCCCATACGCTATAATCAATAATGTTAGATCCAAACCATTTAACACACACAACACAACCAAAGAAATTAAGAACTACGCGTTCTTTGAATTTCACACACAACAAGAACACAGTGAACACCATATTCATCAATTTAAACCTCTACCTATGCTACTAAAGAACCAAACCAAATCAAAAACAACCCCAAAATCTTCAACCTCACCATGGCATGGCAAACCTTAATAACACTTATAATCATCACAATCGTAACAACTTTCCCAAAAACACAATCCCAACAAGAATACGTAAACAACCAACAACTAGATTGTGAAAACACATACAACTCAACTTTAGGCAACATATGCAATAGCATCCCTTCATGTCAATCCTATCTCACCTTCAAATCCACTCCACAATTCAACACCCCCTCTTCCATTTCACACCTCCTCAACTCTTCCCCTTCCCTCATCTCACAATCCAACAACATCTCCACCGTCCAAACCCTCCCCACAGACACAATCATAACCGTCCCTATAAACTGCACATGCTCCAACAACAACACCTACTACCAACACAACACTTCGTACACTATACAAAACACTGGTGAAACCTACTTCACCGTTGCTAATAACACATACCAAGCTTTATCCACGTGTCAAGCTCTTATAGCTCAGAATCCTTTTAATGAACGAAACCTTGTACGTGGTAACAACTTAACTGTTCCTCTTCGTTGTGCTTGTCCTACCAAAAAACAGAGTGATGAAGGTTTCAAATATCTTCTAACGTACTTGGTTTCTCAAGGTGAATCAGTTTCTTCCATTGCTGAAATTTTCAACGTTGATGCACAAAGCATTACTGAAGCTAATGAACTTTCTTCTTCTTCGTTTATTTTCTACTTTACACCACTTTTAATACCACTCAAAAATGAACCGCCGCAAAAAATAGTCAAACCAGCTTTACCACCGGAGTCTCCTCCTCCGCCGCCACCGGCGGCGGAAAACGGTGGTTCATCCTCTTCTACAAAATGGGTCATCGTCGGTGTAGCGGTTGGTGTTGTTGTTTTGCTTTTGGTGGGTGTTGCTCTGTTTTTCCTCTGTTTCCGGCGACGGCGACAACAGAAGCTACAACCACCGGCGGTGGGTAAAGCTTTCTCAGAGTCTGAAACAAAGAAGGTTTCAGAGGTTACTTCAACATCTCAATCTTGGTCTCTTTCTTCTGAGGGGATACGTTATGCGGTTGATTCATTGACTGTGTACAAGTTTGAAGATTTGCAAAATGCAACAAATTTTTTCAGTGAAGAGAATAAGATTAAAGGTTCTGTTTATAGAGCTTCTTTTAAAGGTGATGATGCAGCTGTTAAGATTCTTAAAGGTGATGTTTCTTCTGAGATTAACATTTTGAAGAGGATTAATCATGCTAATATTATAAGGTTGTCTGGTTTTTGTGTCTACAAAGGTAATACTTATCTTGTTTATGAGTTTGCTGAAAATGAATCTCTTGATGATTGGCTTCACTCTGAGAAGAACAAGGATAAGAATTATTCGAATTCGATGTTTTTGAGTTGGTTTCAGAGAGTTCAGATTGCTCATGATGTAGCTGATGCACTTAATTACCTTCATAATTATGCTAATCCACCCCATGTTCATAAGAATTTGAAAAGTGGTAATATTCTTTTAGATGGAAAATTTAGAGGTAAAGTTTCAAATTTTGGGTTGGCAAGAGTTATGGAGAATGAAGGAGGGGATGAAGGGTTTCAATTAACAAGACATGTAATAGGGACACAAGGTTACATGGCACCGGAGTATATCGAGAATGGTTTGATTACTCCAAAGATGGATGTTTTTGCATTTGGTGTTGTGATTTTGGAGCTTCTTTCTGGAAGAGAAGTTGTCGGTGGTGACAAGAGTAATGGTTTAGGGGATCAGCTTCTAGCTTCAACTGTGAATCAGGTTCTTGAAGGAGACAATGTTAGGGAGAAGCTTAGAGGTTTCATGGATCCAAATTTGAGAGATGAATATTCTTTGGATCTTGCATTTTCAATGGCTGAGATTGCTAAAAGATGCGTTGCTCGTGATCTTAATTCAAGACCAAACGTTTCTGAGGTTTTCATGATTCTGTCTAAGATTCAATCTTCTACATTGGATTGGGATCCATCTGATGACCTTGAACGGTCCAGATCTGTTAGCCAAGTTTCTGATAGTAGATAGTTAATGATTTTTAATTTCATTGGATAAGTGTTTGAGAGTTTATTTAATGTTTCTATATGTAGAGTTTTATGTTGGACTCTTTTGTATCCCATCACACGTATTGACGATTGTTCTGCTATTATAAATAGAAGTCCGCACTTTGAGCTTGTACTCATTTGAATTTATTTGTTGGCATACATACTCATGAGACGGTTTGGGAAAGGTTATCAAAACATCTTATGACATGTCCATAAGTTGTTTTCAGTTTATTTTCATATACTCCCTATAATGACTTATGAAATCAGCTTACAACTTATATGAAAACAGTTCGACTTTATTTTATCTTTTGTTATAGAAATAGTTTATACATAAGCATTTATATGACAAGCATTTATGCTATAAGTAGTTGATTAAGTTGTTTATCCAATCAGTATTAAGTGGTTTATAAATGATAGTTTCATTTGTTAATTGCATCAAATTCAGATTTCCAGCAATATTGCCATATATATGTACTGTTTGTCCATATAAATAGGGCAGCGAATCAATCGGCAGATGCACTAGCAAAAGAAGGACCGCCAATGGAATGCAGAAGGGTAAGATAATTATTTCCCAATGATTGCAGATTATGATTTAATCTACTTTAACTCCTGTGATATAGATTGAAGTATATCGGGTTTTGGCATAGTAACTCGGTTATAGGCCCTTGGCATATCACCAAATTGATAAAGTGTTGCATGAATGCTGGAGAAGCGTCTCTGATACTGTGTTGGCTGCCATGGGTATCCTCTTACTGTGATACTCGTCGATTTGTGAAAGGAATGTGGAGTAGGGAATGGTACTTGAAACCACGGATTTGATGCCGCACTGCGAGTGTGCTATTGCTGCAAATTATGCAGTCTGTGTTAACTGAGTTTCAGCCAGTTTTTCTATGCATTGGTCGGTTTGAGGTAATATTGGAAATATGAAAATCATGTTGGCTAGAGCATGAGATATGCAAAAATCTGTTAAATGCAACAAAAGGAGTTCCTGCATAATTGAATTCTAACATGGAGGGCTGAAAGTATCTTTGGTGTCTTGAGTTTGCTCACTATGATTTTAGGTTTGGACATATGATTAATTTTTTTTTTTATCAAGTATGGTTGAATTATATATTGATCATTTGTTATATTGTTATTTAATTTTTTTTTAAATATCTAATTTATATCAAAATATAGATTTAGTCATCTAAACCCATCCCTCAAAAATGATCTAAAACTCAACTCACAAACATTTTTTTGTAAAAGATCTTGTAATTAAATTAAATGGAGGGAGCACATTTTTTCCTTTTTCCCTCCATATTTTTCTTTTGACAGTCTCTCTCTCTCCTCCCTCCCAATGCGGCCGACCATGACGGTGCTCAAGACACTGATGAGTTTTCCCCTCATGTTCTTCGCTTACAAAAATGGTAATGATTATTTTCTGGCTCTGTATTTCTTTTTTTATGCTTTCTCATTTTCATTTCACCGATTTGCTTTTGGCCTGAATAGCTGCTTGTTCTTCTTGTGCTTTCGTTTCACCCTTACTGTTGTAATGTCTGAATATTTTAACCTTTCATTTCATCATAATCAGGAAAATGAAGCCAAACTAAAACCTTAAATCTTGAATTATAGGTTTTGGTATTATTAATTTCATCCTTTCAAATTAGTATTTTAACCTTATAATTATGATCAATAAGTCCTAGGCTTATGAAATTCATTGCTAATTGTATAACTATGGGCCTGTTAGGATTGACTTATTTCGTTTATCTGCTCACATAAGTCCCACGGTACATGTTTATTGTGCCGAGTCCACTTAATGGGATAAGACTTGGTTGTTGTTTGTTGTAGAAATAGCTTATATATAAACGATTTTTTTAATAATAAGCACTAATGCTATAAGCTGCTAATATTGACAGGGTCTAGGTCAATAAGTCTTTATTTTATTTGATTTTTGGTGCTTAGCATCCGGTTCTCCAGGGTAATGAGTCCTGATAATCAGAGTTCGGCCAGGAGGTAAGTAAAACCGGACCAATAATTTTTCCACCTAGGAATCAGACTCAAGTTCTCATGAACAATTCTTTCTCGGTGGAGTTCATTAACCACTTCAGCTCAATTGCTTGGTTAGGTCAATAAGTTTTTAGCTTATGTAGTTCACACATGAGTTTTACATGCACTCCTTTTTCTAATATCACATTATCTGATATAGGAATATGTTAAGCCTCATAAAACCAAAGCCCTACATCAACATATATCAAGTTAAATAGGCATATCTAGATATAACTATGATACATTTTTCACTATGTTTGTTATATTTGTTCTGAAATAAGCATATCAATTATCAAGGCTCATAAATCATATATCTACTTCAAGAGATACCAAGTGAAGTTTAAAAGAAGATGTATTTTTATACATGTCTCCACTATGTTATGTTTACTATACTTGTTTTCACTATGCTCTTATCATATATTCTTCCTCGATTTTATTTTACTTTTCTGCTGGTAAATATGTAGAAAAAGAGAATTGCCGAGACAGGACTTGCATGATCAATCAGGTCAAGAGCAATTTATATTTCACTTCAAAACAGAATGGAAAGTTTCAAATCAGGTATGGGGGTTCTTTTGTTGCCGTGTATTCTTGGTTGATTACCCTGAATTCGTTTGTTTTTGCCTGTTTACTATCCAATTATGTTTTGTTGCACTGCATGCTTTGTTATTGTCCCATAACTGATGCTTAGGGGGTATATATATGTTTTTTTGTTTTGTTTTGTTTCTCATTGATTGAAAATAGGCTCAATTCACTCTATTTACAGAATACATTCAAATATGATTTTAGTAGAAAATAGGAATTGATAAAGTGTTAATAAATGATTTAACATGGTGGGGAGAAGAAATGATTTAACATGGTAGAAACTAGACTTAGGTCGTTTGGACATGTAGAGAGAAGAAATATGGATTATGTAGTTAGGAGAGTAGATCAGATGGAGGGGAGACCTAGAAACTGTTAGGAAGGATCTAAAGATAAATGAGTTGGAGAAAGACATGGTTTTTGATAGAACACTATGGCGCCGTTTGATTCATGTAGCCGACCCCAACTTAGTGGGATAAGGCTAGGTGGTTGTTGTTGAATTGAAAAATGGTTTGGATAGGCCAAGGTCAGGTGTAATGGCTTCAACTTCCAAGTGCAACATCTCTGTTGGCTTTCAACATGCCTTTTATGTTTTCTTTTACACATCATTAAAAAGTATATTATTATGAAGTAAAATACAGAGAAGTAATCTTTGTTAAGAATTGATGTACTCATCATTAATCATTAACACAAAGTAAAATATAATGACTTGAGAGTGATGCACATAATATTCATGTCGATATGTAGAAACAAAGTATATATGTAGTGTTATTATATAAATTTAAGCTGGGTTTATTTAATTTAATGCAGAATCCCCACCTTGTTATGATACATAATCAAATATATGTGTAGTTGTTGCAGAGGATCCAATTTACTCTGTGAGCCATGCTAGAAAAAGAAAGGGGAAGTAGGAAATGTATCGCAAGAATTTTCTAGTTGATGATGAAGGGAGGAAAAGGATGATGTACAACAAAAACACAAGCACAACAAACATCGGAGTTACAACCATAAAGAGATGGGCTAACCAAGTAAGTTCGCTAATAACAGTATAGAGACCAGCCATGAAAGCCAAAGACAGTGAGATGAGAGCAATTCCAAGAATTGGCATTACGATTTTGAGAGAGTAAGCTGCCAAGTCAGTTAATCCCAGCGTTGCTCAAAAGAGTATTATGGTAGCACTAATGGAGCTGAACAATGATATTGTGATGAATATAATAAAAGCTTGAAACATTGCATGACATAGGTTGTTTGCTTTTCCATCTGCTTCACCTGGAACAGCAAAACATGCTGCTACTGAAGCAGTGATTATGAGGGTTGAAACCAATGTGAGTGTTTGCACCATGTTTTTATAATGTTTATCGGAGCCTGTCAAAAAAAAATACTGTGCAGTGTTGTGGGAGACATTTTTGTTATTCTCATTCAATTTCGAGTCACTTTGCCCCAATGGTTGCGTGTTTGAGTCACTTTGTCTTGATTTATCGTCGACTAATCTTCTAAAACTCAGGTTTGCACCAGCAGAATTCAGTGCAACAAGTGTAAGTCGCTGCAAACATTACATCTATTTGTCATATATAAAAGGTAAAAAGATAATCGAATAAATCTTTCATTTTTGACATTCAAACATTCAAATTGAATTCTACTTACCTTTCTTGTGGACGGATTACGAAGTTGAGATGCATTGACAACTTCAAGAGCTGTTTGATTGTCTTGGTTGATCAGATGAAAATTCACTCTTTCATCCCATGTTAAGTAAAAAACAGCTTTGGGATGACACGATTTTGCAGCCAGAAGCAAAGGAGTATTTCCTCTGTAATCCTTTTGATTTATCAACCTATCAAGTTCAGGAATTCGACAACTTTGCAGTAATATGTATTTTACTACCTCATGCTTTCCATTTTTTGCTGCAACATGAAGAATATTCCGCTTAAATGAAGTGTCAAGCATTTGTGTAGGATCTGTACTACTTTCAAGTGGCCTCCATGAGATGCTAAATGAATTGAGAAATAGCCATATTTGTCCCTTTGATTGGTGCAACATTTACATTTGTCAATCAAATAAACAACGCCTTCAAGGTAACCTATAGATGCTGCGTAATGAAGAGGAAGCCTCCCATGTGTGTCCGTTGAATGTATCCATGTTGGTTTGTTTTCTAGTATGTCCCTTAGCATTTCTAATCACACATGTATAATTGTGAGTTAGATCAAATTTAAAAATGTAATGCTTATTGTAAGAGAAGATGCCCTAATAATTTAGAGTTCGACATAAAGGTAAGTGTCATTGCATGAGATAAATCATGAGACATTGACCAAAAATATCATACGAGACATGCAAATATTATACAGACATTTATGTCAACACAAAATTGCTCCATTTGAAATTTTTATCATATGTCCTAAGAACATTTTTTAGCAATGCCTTTTTTCATTAGCGTGTTTGTCTTTAAAAACAAAAAAGTATTATGTCACAAATTTCTCTTTTGTTGTCTTAACTCTCCATTTTTTAGAAGAAAAGACTCTTATAATTTAGAGAGTTTGATCGGAAGATAAATAAATTTTAACAAACAAAATATTTTAAATATGATTTAAATTTGGGTCCTCTCCGACAATTCATCATTAACTACAATTAAATATTTAACCACTTGATATCTATTAGAAATTGTATATCTCAATGGATTAAATAATTGAGAAATTCTATGGTCTGTCCAAAAAACAATTAAAGTATTACAACGGGTGATAATCCCTTTGGCTTGGCAACATTGTTGGGGCAATTCTCCAGGATTATTTTGACTGCATCCTTGTGCCCATTTTCAACAGCTAGGTAAAGAACTGTTTTCTTTTCTTTGTTAACAATATCTAATCCATATTCATAACAGTTTCCCAATAGATTCCCGAAAACTTTGAAAATCATATCCCCACCAATTCTCTTCATGTCACGACATAACATAGTGTTGCCTTGATCATTCTCCTCCTTCACAAATTTTAACATGTCCGCCATATTTCTCCCTTCATCATACTCATCATTACTACTTTCAGTGTACTCTAACCATGCCGTTTTAATAGCAGGCCGTCTAAGCTTCGAATATCATTTCAATGATATATATGTGTCCACCTCTTGCAGCAATATGTAACGCACTCTCCCTGCTTTCATTAAATTCAAACAAAAGTTTTGGAGCACATTCAAGTACAAGTTTCACAATTTCTTCATTGCCATACCAAGCTGCTATATGTGTCCTGATTTCTGTTAAAGGATAGGGATATGGCAAACTCCTCCTTGAACCAGCTCTGTATATTAGATTAAGCAATTCATTTTGATTCTCATTGTCTCTACAGCTTGAAAGAATTTCAGTCACTTCAGATGGTTCAATTTCAATATCACTTTCATCACTGGCTTCGTCTTGCAAGCCATTTTCAAAAAAATATCTTTTCTTTTTAGGACCACTCTCTGCAGTTACAACTTAAGTTACAAGTTTAATGACACCAAAAATTAAATAATAATTTTAGAACAAAAAAAAGATAGCCGGTAAGCTAGCTTAAAGCATATGAACTTAAATAGGATGACTTATAAGTTACTCCCTCCTGTCTTTATTATAAGAAATAATTGACTTTTTAGGTTCCTTGTGTAAGTTATTTTCATTTTTAGGTCCTTTTAGGTCTTATAAGACTCAGAAAAAGTGTTTCCCTAGTGGGGTACCTAATAGGTACCAAATCTTAAATGTTTAAGACATGTCATTGGAGATGGTCTAAGCTAACCGATTGAATTTGCAGTGTTTGGTAAAATTAATTTATAAATATGAAATGACATGAAACAAATACACATTTAATTAATATTTATTTATTTAATTAAGCCTAACAAGAATTTAATCTTTTGAATGAAACAATAAAACTTTCGGGTGAAAGCTTGAGAGCTGTTGTTTGGCAAGTTTGAATTTACCCCATTCAAAGGTAAGACAATTATTGTAGATGGAATGCACATTCCAACTACAACAATTGTCTTACCCTGAAATGGAAATTCAAACTTGCTAAACGCTAGTTCCCAAACATTCACGGCATTCCCATTGTTCCTTTCAAAAGATTAAATTCTTGTTAGTTTGGTTTAGATAAAGGTATTAAAGTGTTAAGGAATGCACCTCATTCTTTTGACACTTGAATACCATCATCTAATTCAAACTAACAAGAATTTAATCTTTTGAATGGAACAATAGAGATATCGGGTGAATGTTTGAGTCCTGATGTTTAGCCAGTTTGAATTTACCATTTCAGAGGTAAGATAATTGTTGTAGTTTGAAAGTGCAACCCGAATGTAGTGTAATGTAATGATAGGACATATTTATGAACATATATAGTTGACATACATGTCGTTTATGTAATGTAATGCAACTTTTATTCGAATTTATTCAATACACAGCTTTATTCGAATTCACGCTGAGTTTAATTAGGCTTTTTTTCGATATTTTTTATTACGTAACTTTATTCGAATTTATTCAATCCGTAATTTTTATTCTAATTCATTTATTTACTTTATTCGAATTTATTAATTCAATACGCAATCGTAAAATAAATGCAACAATTAACAAAAATAATAGAAATAAAATATCATTTTATTAATATAATTTTTATTACATTTACAATGGGGTAAAACTAAATCTGCGAAAAAATAAAAACGACCAAAAAACCAACCTCCCTAGCGTAAAACTAAAAGAAATCCACAAGAAAACCAACTTTCCTGTGGTAAAGTTAAAAGAAATCCACAAGAAAACCAGGGGTAAAACTAAATCTGCACATTTAGTTTTACCCAATCCGGTTCTTTTCCCCAAAAAAGTTGCTCACTACTTATCTTTTCCCCCGCATTCCCACTGCTTATCATTCTTTCTCTTTTTACACCAAAATAAAGAAGGAAAAAAAGAAGGAAAGGAAGAAGATTCATAGGGGGAGAGAATGAGGAGGAGAGTGAGAATGTGAGATGGTGTTTCAGAAATGGGGAAGTTTAGAGGTGTATTTATAGGGAGAGATTGTAAATAGCTAGGTTATATCTAGCATAAATATAGTCAAAAAACGTGAAAAAACTTAACAAAAACGTGTAAAACCAATTAAAATGCATTGAACAAAGTTCAAAAAACGTGTGTTCTTGAGCTCTAACTACCGACCAACTTGCGTGAGTTAACTCGCGCACATGCCAGTGGTGCGTGACAGTCACGCAGTGATGCGTTAGTTAAGTCACGTTGCGCGACTTAACTAACGCATGGGCATTATTGACTTTTCAGCTGGGTACGAGCGAAAAATGCAGGGGAAAGAGCAGAATTCAACAAATAAAACTGCTCTTCCTTGTAGTGTTGCTCGGGCCTCCTTATGGCATCTTAACCGCTATATTTTTCATAATATACCATCTATTTTGCACTCGTTAATTATTAATGAAATAAATTAGTTTTTTGTGTTAGGCTTTACCCTTTTCATTGTTTAAATGCTGTCTCTTAATTTTTATGTGTTTTTGTTTTCTTTTGTTTTTGGTTCTCTGTTGATTTACGTTGTAAATATAATTGTTCTTTCTGACAGACATGTTTTGCGTCGGAAAAACTCTTTTGATTGATAATATATAATTCATTTGTCTCTTAAAAAATGAAATTAATTAGTTTTACCTTTATTAAAAAAGAAAGTTCTCTAAATGTCTTATCAAAAGTATACATATTTTCAAAAAATAAATTAATAAAGAAAATATATATATATATATATTAATCACACAAAATAAATCCAAATATGCAATGGTCTAGAGAAAAATGAGTATAACCAGCCCACTTTTTATAATATATATATATAGTATGATAAGAGATATAAAAAGTGTAAAGTATAAAATAATCATCATTCTGATGAATATAGTCAAATAGAAAGTAAGGAAAAGAAGTTAGGGCAAACCAAAATTGTCTGAAGCTAGCTCAACAAATCTGCATTCCCTTGATATTGTACTGGTAGTAATTATAGTATCATATATGCAACTATTGGGTGCCAAAGATACTGAAACATCATCTATTTATAATATTATAATTGATTCTCTAATTCTTTACGTGTGCAATGTTAATTATAATATTTCGTAAAAAGATGAAAAGGGTAAGAGCTAAGCTACACACTCTCTCTCACGTCTTTTGTTCTATTTAAGCTTGTCGCTGCAATATAAGAACAATTCTTTCCTCTTTTCACAATTAAAGTTTCATATCCCTCCCTCCTTTCTTGATTTTGAAGATTAACAACATGTGAAACTCATGGCCATCCTTGGAAATGTGCAACCAGCTCTATGGAGCATGCTTCCAAAACATTACATTGGAGCCTCAAAAAATTTATTTGGTTTTATTTTACACACTAGCCACAAAAACATGGAAGACAAAAAAATTATCTTAATTTTTCTTAACGTACTTAATTTACAAAATGATCTTAAATTTTACGTTAATGTACTTAATTTTTGTTAAAAAAATCATCTTTAGATTTATATGTAAAAAGGCTCCAAGATTCTTCTATTGCAGATTCTTTTTTTTTTTTTTAGAAAATGTTCATTGCACTTTTCTTTTAGTATCCTATAGATAGATAAAAACTTAAAAAAAAAATTATTTCTTCATGCATCGAATTTTTTTTCTTACAATCTCTAATTACGTACTTACAAAACAAGATGAATATTTTGTCCTTTAATAGTCTTTCAAATGTAACCAAAATAAATAAAAAGGATTCAAACAAAATCCAATTACTTACATTGTGATCATTAGTATGATCCCTTAATATTCTTGCAAAAAAAAAATTAATAATAGTGTTCATAATTTTTCAATTTCACTTTAACCTTTATAACCACAACATATTACACACTTATTTTCATCTCTTTCTTCCACTTGACACTTCTACTCACACTAATCTCAGGTCATATATTGCATATTCATGTTATGCGGCAATGTCAACAAGATAAGTGGAACATATTTTCTACACTTTTTTACCACCTGCATCATTATTTGTTCTTTGTAGTAAACTTATTGTAATTAAATTTGTTAATGTTAGGAAGCAAAACCATGATTGCTCATGTTCAAAAAGTGAGAAAGATTTGAAGGAGAATATAAATAGGTGAGTTTTGTCAATCCCTTAAAATAACTCTTTTACCAAAAAATAAAGAAGATTCTGAATTATTTTACCAAAAAATAAACTTTACGTATTTTTCTAAAATTAACAAATGGTTTAAATAAGCTCGAGTTTTTTATGTTATTCTTTAAATAATAAACTCAGGCTTATTCCTCTCTCTTTTTTTTTAAATACATAGCCTTTAAATAGATTAAATATCACTTTCATGTTGCAACCAATGAATTTAGATTGATTTAACTATTGAATTGCAACATAAAAAGATTTCAATATAAGCATATATTGTTTCCATAGAAATTTCTATAAGGGTAGTTTAGGCTATCTACTTGAACGGTTTTTCTAATTTATATAAATATATAAATCAGTACATCAAGCCTGAAATAAAAAATATAAAACACTTTTATGACCACAAAAATATTACAATAAAATCTTGCAATGATTAAGTTCCACGGTTATTGAAATTCCTTTTGTTATAATATTTAATAAAGAAAAAGAAAAACGGCATGTCTTAGACGGTAACCTTAAATTGTAAAAGGTTATTCTATATCCAATGTCTATTATCTTACATTTTATAGGAGAAATTTCTTCATGGATGACAATGGAACATGTATCCAAGAAAACATCACAACTATGAAAAGTATATGTCGTCATGAATTTTGAAGTGCCAAAAGGAAAAAGCTGATGTCATTGTTGTAAACAAATGAGTTGTTTTAGTCCTACTCTTTTTTTTTCTTTATATAAGTCCCATTCAATTTTTTCCCACAAAATACAAGTGTATTCATGTAATTTAATTTTATTAATAATTTTCTCCAAATATAGGTGGAGACCAAAGCAGTAGAACAAAATGATGAATAGGTGGAGACATTCTTATAAATACTTTTGACAAATTATATCCTTCCCATTTTCAACTTTTGATATTCTCATACATTAGTTGTCGATCTTCTTCTACTTTTGAACTTAAATGTCGATCTTCTATCTTTGAATGTTTTAATCGTATTAATTGGGATATTGGAAACACATGATAAATATGAGAGGAAAAAAAACCAATTTTTCCAAAAATACATTATAAACTAAACTACATGACCTCACTATAGACAATTCACATGTTAGTTGTTTTAGTCCTATTCGTTTTTTTTGTATATAAGCCACATTAATTTTTTTCCCTCAAAAAACAATTGTATTAATGTAATATAATTTTATGAATAGTTTCCTCCAAATATAGACGGAGACAATAGAAGGAGAACAAAATGAATAGCTGGAGACATTCTAGCTTCTGTTGTCCATTCCTTTTCTCTAATGGTTATAATTCTAATTCCAATAATATATAAATTAGAGTGGTATGTTTGAGATAAATATACGATATCATTACTTTTGAGCATTTACTTCCTTGCCATTTTCAACTTTACTCTCATTTTAACTCTAATGGTTGATCTTCTTCTACCTTTGAAAGTGTTAATCGTCTTAATCAAGATATTGAAAAACACATGTTAAAATATGAGAGAAAAAGAATGGATTTTCCCAAAAATATGTATAAAGAAAAGTGTTACTATCATTATTTTGTTGGAAAAGTAAATATATGAAGAAGTATGTGGCATTAAAGAGTCAATAAAAAAACATTAATTATTATGAATATATTTTTTTAAAAATTTATAATATAAACCAATATCATTCTCCTACTTTAAACAATTTTTTCCCTTGGTTAATGCAATATATGTTTATATTGCGTTAACCAACAACTGAACGACAATAACCACATAATTGTTTTGCATTAACCATTGATTTTGTGGTCAAAGGGTTGGAAAATTGAAGGAGATTAAGAAGAGGTTAGGATTCGATCCATGCTACAAATTTTGTAGAATTAGAAAGGTGTGGAAAAATCGTTTGCCACCTACAAATTTTGTAGAATGATGTCATTCAATTTAAAATTGAAGTGGAAGATAGACAACTATGAGTGAAAGTTACCAATCAATGTTTCCGGATCCCCAAGATTTGAACCGAAATTACAATCTCTTTAAAAATGCTTTGCAAATTTTATTGATCACGAATATTTTAAGCTTAGGCCGAACAGAGCTTTTTAAAAATATTTAGAACTCACTGGATTTTAATAAATTCTTTCTTAAGCCTCTCAAAAAAAGAAAAGAGGGGTCTATTTGTTTTTTTGGTGTCATGTGGCATTAATATCCATTTAAACAAGACATGCTAATTGATTCTAAATTGTTATAGTTGACCTATATCACGTCTTATAATAATGTGAGCTTGCTTACTTCCATCCAGGTTGTTGGTTGTGTATTCATTGAAACAAACCACCTTTAGACAATACATGTCAGACCAACAAGAATCCAAAATTTAATATAGAGATATATAAACTTACTATGATTGAAGAAAAAAATATAGCGTGCCTTCAAAATTGGAGCTTCAAATAAAGCTTTTTTTGGTTGTTGATTTTTCTCCATAGAAGAGAAAATTTTACAGTCTTTTATAAGGGTTACAGAAATTGCCGTACAGTTTTGTAGAATACAACGTCTTGCATTGAATGATGAATGATTTTGAAGTCCGTGTGATATGTCTTGAAGGTTTGCTTTTAAGATTGAACATAAACACTAACATGTGGTTTAGACCGTGGGTTGTACAACAACCCTGCCTCAACATATCATTCCATTTCATTTCCATCCCTTAAATGACAAATATAAACATTTATTAATTATATGTCTCCCTAAAAAAAATATAATTTTTTGTCTCTCTAATTATATTTAAAAATAATTCATCTTTTCAATTTATAACAATTTTACAAATGTTGTAAGATGGACACATATTATAATCAAACCCGTGCAACGCACGGGCTTCCACCTAGTTATCTGATATAGGAATATGTTAAGCCTCATAAAACCAAAGACCTGCATCAACATATATCAAGTGAAATATTCATATCTAGATATAACTATGATACATTTTCCACTATGTTCATTATACTTGTTCTGAAATAGGCATATCCAGGTTCATAAATCATAGCCCTACTTCAAGAGATATCAAGTGAAGTTTAAGAAAATAAGAACTATTTTTACACATGTTTCCACTATGTTATGTGTCTAGTTTTCACTTTGCCCCTGCATATTTTCATCCTCACTTTTATTTTACTTTTGTGCTGGTAAATATGTAAAGGAAAAATTGTGGAGTCCGGACTTGCATGATTAATAAAGACAAGCAATTCTATATCACTCCAAAACAGAATGGAAAGTTTCAAATAAGGTATTGGGGTTCTTGTGTTGCTGTATATTCTTGTTTGATTACCTTGAATTCAATTGTTTTTCTCTGTTTACTATCCAATTATGTTTTGTTGCATTGCATGTTTTGTTATTGGCTATAGTAAGATGAGGGTTTAGAGTGCACATTGCTTTCTGTTTCATGTTGAGAAAAGGGAAACACTTAGTTAATGGTGGATAACTGGTGACTCTCTCTAGTGGTCTAATCAGCTTCTTCTGTCTTCAACTGCGAGTCAAGTTCTTCAAGGAGAAAATGTTAGGGAGAATCTTAGAGGTTTCATGGATCCTAATTTGAGGGATGGATACCCTTTGGATCTTACTTATTCTATTGCTGAGATTGCCAGAAGATGTGTTGATCATGACCTCAATTGAAGGACAAATGTTTCTGAGGTTGTCATGGTTATGTCCAAGATTCAATCCTCAGCATTGGATTGAAATCCATCTGACGAGCTTGAACGGTCCATATCTGTTAGCCAAGTTTCTGATAGCAGATAGTTGATGATTTTTAATGTCATGCCTCAATTGAATAAGAATTTCGAGAGTTTATTTAATCTTTCTATACAACAAAGTAAAATACAACGACTTGCGAGTGTTGCACACAGTATTTATGGAGATAAATAGAAACAAACTATATATGTAGTATAATTACGTATAACATTAGGTGTTATTTATTTGTTTATATTGGTCACAAGAGGAACATAAATTTAAGTGGGGTTTATTTAATTTGATGTAGAATCCCCACCTAGTTATGATACATAATCAAATATATGTGTAGCCATTGCAGAGGATCCCCACCTAGTTATGTTTCTCTGCGAGATATGCTAGGAAAAGAAAGGGGTAATAGGAAATGTATCGCATGGATTTTCTCGTTGACGATGAGGGGAGGAAAAGGACAAGGTACAACAAAAACACAACCACAACCAACATTGGAGTTACAACTATAAAGAGATTGGCCAACCAAGTAAGTTCACTAATAACAGTGTAGAGACCAGCCATGAAAGCCAAAGATAGTGAGACGAGAGCGGTTCCAAGAAGTGGCATTACAATTTTCAGAGAGAAAGTCACCAATTCAGTTAATCCAAGTTTTGCCAAAAAGAGTATGATAGTAGAACTAATGGAACTGAACAATGATATTGTGATGAAGATAATGAAAGCTTGGAACATTGCATGACATAGGTTGTTTGCTTTTCCATCCGCTTCACCTGGAACAGCAAAACATGCTGCTACTGAAGCAGTGATTATGAGCGTTGAAACCAATGTGAGTGTCTCTACCCTGTCTCTATATTGTTTGTTGGAGCCTGTCAAAAAGAAATATCGTGGTTCAGTGGTGTTGGAGACATTTTCGTTATTCTCATTTGACTTAGAATCACTTTGTCCTTTATTCTTATTCGACTTTGAGTCACCTTCTCCCAATTGTAGTGAGTTTGAATCACTTTGTCTTGATTTATCATGAACTGATGATCTTTTAAACCTCGTTTTTGCACCAGCAGAATTCAGCGCAATACGTGTAAGTTGCTGTAAACATTACATCTATCTGTCATGTATAAAAGGGAAAAAGATAATGGCCTAAAACTAAAGATTGTAAGTATGTCTATACTTTTTGTTCGAAATAATTTTATATCATTCAATTGTAGAACATTTGGTGAAATGGTAATGATCTTAAACTCTTTTAAGTTCAACGAAATTGTTTTGTATTAAATAATTTTAGTTTATTTTGTACGTTAAAAAATTTTAGTTAAAAATGAGTCGAATAGTAAATTTTAGTTAAAAATCAATATTGGTGTCAAAAGCTTCAAATTATATTCAATATTGGACGGAAAATCAACTATATTATGAAACATTAAAAATCCAAACATGTCAAAATCAATTCTACTTACCTTTCTCGTGGATGTATCATGAAGCTGAGAAATTGCATTGACAACGTCAAGAGCTGTTTGGTTGTTTTGGTTAACCAGATGAAGATCCACTCTTTCATCCCATGTTAAGTAAAAAACAATTTTGGGATGACACGATTGTGCAGCCAGATGCAAAGGAGTATTTCCTTTGTTATCCTTTTGATTTATCATCTTATCAAGTTCAGGAATTCGACGACTTTGCAGTAGTATGTATTGTACTACCTCATGCTTTCCACTTTTCGCTGCAAAATGAAGAATATTATGCTTATGAGAAGTGTCAAGCATCTCTGCGGGATCTGGACAATATTCTAACAACTTCTGTACTACTTTCAAGTGGCCTCCATGAGATGCTAGATGAATTGAGAAATAGCCATATTTGTCCCTTTGATTGGTGCAACATTTACATTTGCCAAGTAATAATTCAACGCCTTCAAGGTAACCTATAGATGCTGCGTAATGAAGAGGAAGCCTTCTATATTTGTCTGTTGAATGTATCCAAGTTGGCTGCTTTTCTAGTATGTCTGTTAGCATTTCTAATCACACATGTATAGTTGTGAGTTAGATCAAATATAATCGAATCATACATGTCATTAGGGTTAAATTACCTCTCATTCATAAGGGGCTAATGTAAGCCTATTGAAAAATTATATGGTAGGCTCAAAAACAATTGAACTAGTCACTTTTTCCGAAACAATAAAGAAAAAAGGGATAATTGGTCGTTAAAATTAAAAAAATTTCTAAATAATTAAAATATAAAGTGTGAAACGGTCATAGCAATAAATAATTGAAAATGCGATGATAGGTATACAAATATTACCTTGATTATGCTTCATGACTGCTGCTACAACGGGCGATAATCCCTGTGGCATAGTAACATAGTTGGGGCAATTTTCCATGATTAATTTAACTGCTTCCTTGTCCTTACTATCAATAGCAAGGTAAAGTACTGATTGCTTTGCATGGTTAACAATAACTAACGCAATTTCATAACAAAACATTGACAATGACTCCCCAAATCGGCCTTTAGTTCTGTCGAATTCACGTTCATAAACTTTGAAAATCTTATCCCCGCCAATTCTCTTCTTGTCACGACATAACATTGCCTCATGAAACATAGTGTTTCCTTCAACATTTTCCAGTGCCACAAATTTTAATAGGTTCTCCCCATTTGATTTTTCCACATAGTTTTCCAATCTTTTAGTGTACTCTAACCATGCTGTTTTTATATCTTGCCGATCAAAATTAGCATAAGCTGCCAATAGCATTTCAACGATTGATATGTGTCCACTTCTAGCAGCAATATGTAACGCACTCTCTTTGTTTTCATTAAATTCAAACAAAAGTGTTGGAGCATGTTCAACTACAAGACTCACAATTTTATCATTGCCATACCGAGCTGCTATATGTAACATGGTGTTTTTTGTAGGTGTCTTAATTTCTGTCAAAATAGAGGAATATGACAAGCTCCTCCTTGAACCAGCTCTGTATACTTGATGAAGCAATTCATTTTGATTCTCATTGTAACTAGAGCTTGGAAGAATTTCAGTCACTTCAGATAGTTCAATTTCAATATCAGTTTCCTCACTGGGTAAGACGACTTCGTCTTGCAGTATTTCGGCATAAAATAATTTTCTTTTGTCAAAGGATTCAGTAGGAAATATTTCATTTACGTGTTGGGAAAAATAAACCATATTAACTAATATAGTGAAAAAAACAATCGGTAATTTTAACTAATATAGGCAAATGAAGAAATGCAGAAAGAAAAAAAAAGAATAAGGAGAGGAAGTAAGGGCAAACCAAAATTGTCTGAAGCTAGCTCAACAAATCTGCAATCCCTTTGATATTGTACTTGTAGTAATTATTATAGTATTATGGTACTATTGGGTGCCAGATATGAAACATGCATTTATTTATAAGACTATCATTGACAATAATTCTTTACGTGTGCAATGTTCCAATTATCTACAATTCTTTCCCCTGGTCACAATCAAGGTTACATATCCCTCCTTTCTTGATTTTTAAAGATTAACAACATGTGAAACTCGTATATCGTTTGCAAAAACTATTCAAGATTTCTTTTTATTTCCTAGAGTCTCCATTTTACTTGGTAGACGTATGGTGGATTTTTTATTAGTGAATTTTTGAATACTTTGGAGTTTGGTGGGATATGAGTATCACTTTATTTCAATATTTTCAAAGAAAATATTATTTACTAAAATGCTCACATAACTAGAACTAATTAGTTATTTAACCACTTGATGTCAATCTCTTAGTTTCACAATATCTAACATGAAAATATAAAATGACATATATTAAAAAACTGTCTTTTATATCCCTGTGAGCCTAGCTGTAGAGATATTGCATACTATAAGTAGGAGTTGAGGTTCGAACCCCGAACACCCCACTTCTCAACATTTAAAACGTGTGAGTTCTAGTCATTAGGTTATTTGACAAAAAAAAACTCCTACATTTTTGTCTACTTCTCTCTTCTAACTCTATATCTCTCTTAAACTCACTCTCTCTTTATTAAAAAAAAAAACAGAGGGAAGAAGAGAAAAGTAAAAGAGAGAATTAATTTAGTTAAAATATGTATCTTTCAATGGATTAAATAATTGAGAAATTCTATGGTCCATAAAAATAAAAAAAACAAGTGAATTGGGTTCATATTATAAATAGGATACCGTGATCGGAGTTTATACATTAGATTCTTTATTTATGTATGTTGGTTTTCAATTGCTATGTCATTTTGTCTATTAAAAAAAACAATATAATTAATAAATATAACTTCAAATAACAGATTAGTGAAGATACACACACGATTTTCTAATCACAAATAAGAAATCTATAAAATTAAGCGTGAAGGAGTGTTTCACACTCATTAATTATTTATGTAAATGCGAGTGTGATGAGAAAAGTAGTATAATTAATAGAATATGTGATAAGAGAAATAGAATGTGTAAAGCAAATAATCTTCATTCTAAATATAGCCAAGTAAAGAAATGCAGAAAATAGAGTAGGGAGAAGATGTAAGAGCAAACCAAAGTTGTCTAAAGCTAGCACTAAAATCTGCATCTATTTATAATATTGTAATTGATTCTCTAATTCCTTACGTGTGCACTGTTAAGCTGAAAAGGGAAAGAGCTAATCTACTTTGTGTCTCTCTCTCACGTCTTTTGTTCCATTTAAGTTTTGTCATGTGCAAAGAACTTAAGAACAATTCTTTCCTCTGCTCACAATTAAAGTAACATATCCCTCCTTTCTTGATTCTGAAGATTAAAATCATGATAAGCACGTTGATCGTTTGCAAAAACTATTCAAGTTTCCTTTTAATCATGAAAAAATCTGTTAAATATTGCAACAAAAGGAGTTCGTGCATAATTGAATTCTAATGAGGAGGGCTGAAAGTATCTTTGGTGTAATACAAAAGAAAGGTCAGGTGTTTGGGCCGGATACTGAATTGCCAAGAGAAAAAAGTTCGGATTGGATGGGAATCTGCATAATTAACCTGCATAATGAGGAGTTTAAGCCCGGACCTGCATAATTGAATTCTAATGAGTTCCTGAAATTGTTTTTTTTTTTTTTTAGACTTAATAGCAGTTTTAACCCTTAAGTTTTACGAAGTTGCAATTTTGGTCCCCTAAGAAAAAAACTACAAAACCGCCCCCTAAGTTTTTTTCATATGGCAGTTTTGGCCCCTAGACCAATTTTGACTCGGTCAACACACACGTGGACGCCACGTGTATTTTTTTTATTTTTTATTATTTAAAAAATAATTTTTTTATTTTTGTAATTAAAAAAAGATTTTTTTAATTATTTAAAAAATAATTTTTATTTAAAAAAATAAAAAAGATTTATTTTTTAATTAAAAATTTTATTTTTAATTATTTAAAAAATAAAAAATATATTTCTTTATTTTTTTAACCATGTACTTATTTGTTTTCTATCCTATCCTTGTATCTTTGGTGTAAAATTGCTGATATCTTGAGTATGTATGATATTTGTTTCGGACAGTTTGGTGTTGCATATAAGAAACTTTGTTTGTACTAGTAACTTGTATCGTGTTCCTCCGTCCAACTTTGGACAAAAAAAATGGTCTGGCATTGTGTTTATATGGGGGCAATCATCACGTTAGAAGCCGATTTTTTACATAGGACAAAAAAATGGTCTTGACATATGTTTATAAGTGGATGCAATTCTCATCTCACAAGTCGGTTTTGTTGGATTGTGTTAGGTCCAACCCCGATTTGTTAGATGGTTTCGGATCCTCGATTAAGATCCATTAGATCACCTGCTATCAGGTCACCCACCATTTATGTCCACAAACCAAACCCAATTGTGTTGGTCATGATAAGACAAAAGATGACCTGATCATGTGTTTATAAGTGGGGCAATCCTCACAAACCGATTTTGTGGGGTTGTGTTAGGACCAACCACGACTCTAACCATCAATGTCCTCGGAAAGGATGAATACATGGTCAAATCATATGCTTTCATCTTAATTATCATTTGCTTACTTTTTATTTTATATTACGTTGGTAGTGTGCTTTTTGGAGCTACAAAATAAAAATCAATATAAGTTAAAAATGTTCATCTAAAGGTAAATGATGGGGTTGGTTGTGATATTGGTTTGAGATTTTAAAGTGCACCATTTTCAAGATTTTGGTTCAATTCTCCTCAATTTTGGTGGACTTTTTTGCCTTAAAAAAAGAGTAAATGATGGGGTAAACACTAATAGAAGTTAATTTCAACTTATTCCTTACAATCTAGTTTCTAATTATTTTCATGGAGTGCATTATCTTTTCAAATTATTCGTATGAAACATTATCAAAATGATGACGTAGATGATATATGTTCGACCTCTTGTAATTTTTTATTTTTATAGAAAACTCTCTTCTAGTTTAAGATGGAAATTTTTAACCAAATGTAATAATTTTGTTTATTTTTTTGTGAGAGAATTTTTTAAGAAGTCATCTACCTTCTTCAATATACATATATATCATTCACATATCCATAAATTTTTTGACTAAGTTCAAACGCTCTACAAAGTTATGGTGGGTGTTTACTTTACCAACCCCACTTAGTGAGATAAAACTTGATTGTTGTTAGTTAAAGAATGAGCTTATATATGAATGTTAATCATATATAAAAAGTGCTTATGCTATAAGCTGCAAATATGTTGACAACGTCGTCTTTAACTTATGTAGTTCACGCAGGAGTTTTACATGTACTGCTTTTTCTAATGTCACATTATTTGATATATGGAAAGTTTCAAATCAGGTATTGAGATTCTTATGTTGCTGTATATTTTTGTTCGATTACCCCCAAAATCGATTATTTTTGCCTGTTTATTATCCAATTATGTTTTGTTGCATTGCATGCTTTGTTATTAGCCCATAGCTGATACTTTAGGGGTATATATATGTTTTGTTTTGTTTTGTTTCTTATTGATTGAAAATAGGTTCAGTCCACTCTCTTTATAGAATACCTTCAAATATGATTTTAGTAGAAAATGGGAATTGATAAAGTTTTAATATAAATGATTTAACATGGTGCTTGCCAAACACAATATTCAATACTTTGTTTAATGATCTACCCAACCTTTCATGTATTTCATTCAAGGTTGTTAGCTATAGTGATGATGGTTTAGAGAGTGCACATTGTGTTCTGTTACATGTGGAGAAAGAAAAAAAAACACTTAGAATGCGTTTGTTTCATGGATACTAAATAAAAGAAAGAGAATTGTAATCTTTGTTAAGAATTGATGTATTCATCATTAATATATAAAGCAAAATACAATGACCTGAGAGTGTTGCACACAATATTCATATTCATAGAGATGTGTAGAAACAAAGTATATATGTAGTATTAATACATAACATTAGGTGGTATTAATTTATACTGGTCACAAGAGGGACATAAATTTAAGTGGGCTTTATTTAATTTGATGTAGAATCCCCACCTAGTTATGATCCATAATCAAATATATGTGTAGCCATTGCAGAGGATCCCCACCTAGTTATGTTTCTCTGCGAGATATGCTAGGAAAAGAAAGGGGTAATAGGAAATGAGTCGCACGGATTTTTTGGTTGAAGATGATGGGACGAAAAGGCAGATGTAACACAAAAACACGACCACAACCAAAATTGAAGCTCCAACCAGAAACACATTTGCCAACCAAGTAAGTTCACTGATAACAGTGTAGAGACCAGCCATGAAAGCCAAAGATAGTGAGATGAGAGCGGTTCCAAGAAGTGGCGTCACAATTTTCAGAGAGAAAGTCACCAATTCAGGTAATCCAAGTTTTGCCCAAAAGAGTATGATAGTAGAACTAATGGAACTGAACAATGATATTGTGATGAAGATAATGAAAACTTGGAACATTGCATGACATAGGTTGTGTGCTTTTCCTTCTGCTTCACCTGGAACAGCAAAACATGCTGCTACAGAAGCAGTGATTATAAGGGTTGAAACCAATGTGAGTGTCTCTACCCTATCTCTAAATTGTTTGTCGGAGCCTGACAAAAAGAAATATCGTTCATCAGTGTTGCTGTTGACATTTTCCTTATTCTCATTCAACTTCGAGTCACTTGGTTCTTTGTTCTTATTTGACTTTAAGTCACTTTCCTCCTTTTGTTGTTTGGTTTCAGAGGATTCACCAGTATTCTTCTCTAATTGTGGCGAGTTTGAGTCACTTTGTCTGGCTTTATCATGGATTAACCTTCTAAATCTTGGTTTTGCACCAGCAGAATGCAAAGCCATACGAGTAAGTTGCTGCAAACATTACATTTGTGTTATATATAAAAGGGAAAAAAAAGATAATTGCCTAAAACTTTAAATAGTAAACATGTAGCTTTTCTTTGTGTTCGATAGAATTGTATAACATTCAATTGGTGAATGATCCTGATCTTAGACTCCTTTTAAGTTCACCGAAAATTGATTTTCAATGAATGAGTTTCAGTTAGAAATTAATTGAATTGTTAATTTTTGGCTAAATATCAATCTTGATGACAAAAACTCCAAATTATAATCAATATGGGAGAGAAAATCAACTCTACTTTGAAGCACTCAAACATGCCAAAACCAATTCTACTTACCTTTCTCGTTGATGTATCAGTAAGTTGAGAAATTGCATTGACAACGTCAAGAGCTGTTTGGTTGTTTTGGTTGACCAGATGAAGATCCACTCTTTCATCCCATGTTAAGTAAAAAACAGCTTTGGGATGACACGATTGTGCAGCCAGATGCAAAGGAGTATCTCCTTTGTTATCCTTTTGATTTATCATTTTATCAAGGTAAGGAATTTTACGACTTTGCTGTAGTATGTGTTTTACTACTTCATGCTTTCCACTTTTTGCTGCAACATGAAGAATATTACGTTCGTAAGAAGTTTCAAGCATCTCTGTGGGATCTGGGCAGTGTTTTAACAACTTCTCCATTACTTCCACATTGCCACCATATGATGCTAGATGAATTGGGTAATAACCATATTTGTCCCTTTGATTGGGGTGACATTTACATATGTCAATTAAATAAACAACACCTTCAAGGTAACCTATAGATGCTGCGTAATGAAGTGGATGCCTTTCATGTGTGTCTGTTGAATGTACCCAAGTTGGCTGCTCTTTTTGTATGTCCCTTAGCATTTCTAATGACGCATGTATAATTGTGAGTTAGATCGAATATGTTAAAAACATGATTATAAATATCTCGTTCAAATAATACCTTGATTCTTCTTCATGATTGCCGCAACAACGGGCGATAATCCCTTTGGCGTAACGTTGTCGGGGCAATTCTCCATGATTACTCTGACTGCTTCCTTGTCCTCACTATCAACAGCAAGGTAAAGTACTGACTGCTTTGCATTGTTAACATTAACGAACGCAATTTCATTCCACTTTGACGATGAATCCCCGGTTTTGTAGAGCTCACAAGCTTTGAAAATCTTATCCCCGCCAATTCTCTTCTTGTTACGACATAACATTGCCTCATGAAACATAGTGTTTCCTTTAACATTTTTCTGTGCCACAAATTCTAATAGGTCCTTTCCATTTGATTTAGCAGCTTCCAATAGCTTTTCAACGATTGAGATGTGTCCAGCTCTTGCAGCAATATGTAACACACTCTCTAGGTTTTTATTCGACTCGGACAAAAGTTTTGGAGCATGTTCAACTACAAGACTCACAATCTTATCATTGCCATTGTGAGCTGCTATATGTAGCACATTGTTTTGCGTAGGTGTCTTAATTTCTATTAAAAGAGAGTCATACGACAAACTCCTCGTTGGACCAGCTCTGTATACTTTATTAAGCAATTCATCAATTTGATTCTCCTTGTCATTAGAGCTTGGATGAATTAAATTAGTCACTTCAGATGGTTCAATTTCAATATCAGTTTCCTCACTCGGTAAGATGGCTTCATCTTGCGATATATCATCAAAAAATATTTTTTTTTCTGGTTGAGGCCTATTATAAGGCACATTACCGAGTGTAAAGTACACATAATCATTTTTTAGAGAAAACCGCATGTCTCATGAGAGGTCGCTTGGTTGCAAAGTTGTTGTTCTTCAATCTCAACAAACTCGGTTCAAGACTTGGGTACTAAGAGAGAGCAAAATAGCAATCACTACAATTACAACGTAAGTCAGAAATTTATCAGAATGACACCCAAAACGCATGAAAAAAATATTATTATTAATTCCTAGTTTTTTTTTTTTTACAAAAATAATTAATTCCTAGTTATCAACAATCAGTAATTTTAACTCATTGGCATCATTTTATTTTATATATTATACAAATAAAAATATTATTTAATTGTAATTAAGTTAACCAAAAGTTTATCACAGTTCAATAAAATAAAAAAGTAATTATATATGTGAGTGTCATTTGAACTCAGTAATAGGATGGTTCCCAATTCGACTGGTTTTACCCAGTAATTATATATGTTACCTAAAACATGTATAACAAGTATTATGATAATAGAAAAATTTCAGTGGGGCGATAAATCTCAATTCCACTTTCTGCAGTCCAGTGGGTGAATTTTACGTCAGACAAACGACGGCAAACACAAGGAGATTCAGATAGATACCGCAGGTACGTTTGTATCAAGTTATATTCATAGATTTTGAGAATAAAGTGATATGATCATTTACTTAATTTATTTTGTAGGGACTAAAAAAAATTCTTATTATTTATAGAATCATTTACTTAATTAATTGAAAATATGTTATGTTCTTTTGTGGATTATATGTGGTGGCCCAATATTAAGTAAGATTTATTCTGTCTCTATTGCTTCTTTCTCACACAAATTTTATTTTGTCTTTCTCTATCTTGTTATAGTTGTTCGGAAGGTCACAAATATGTGGAGAATTTAATTTCCTTGCCATAGTTAGTTAAACTTTCACTTAGATGTAGCTCTAATAGTTCGAAAATATGTTCTATTGTGGACTATATGTGGCGGTCCACGATAGGAGCAACAATACTATTTAACTCCACTATGCGATAACAATATAATTAATAAATGTTAAGAATAATAGTTAGTTCAATTGTTGGTTAATGTTAGTTAGAGAATATAGTTAGTTAGGGTACTAGTTGGTTACTATATAAGTCACAAGGTTGACTCATTTGTAATTCTCTTTTCATTCTTGTATCATTTCAACTATTATCAATACAATAATTTTCTAAGTTTTTTCTCTCTATTTTCATGGAGCAATAAAGATTGCTTAAAGAAACAAATTATACACACACGATTTTCTACTCACACAAAATATAACCCAAATATGCAATGACCTAGAGAAAAATGAGTATAATCAACCTATATATGTATAAAGTATAATCAACCCATATTACTGATAACATAGCTTGTAAATATTCAAAAGAGAAACGGTTATATGTATAGTTATTTTATCACTTACAATTAAGAAATATATAAAGTTAGGGAATCCACCTCTATATATATATAAAGTTAAGGAATGAGTGTTTGTGTTTCACACTCATTAATTATTTATGTAAATATGAGTGTGATGAGAAAAGTACTATAATTAACAGAGTAGGATAAGAGAAATAAAAAGTGTAAAGTTTAAAATAATCATCATTCTAATTAATATAGTCAAATAGAGAGTATGGAAAAGAAGTTAGGGCAAACCAAAATTGTCTGAAGCTTGCTCAGCAAATCTGCATTCTCTTTGACATTGTACTCGTAGTAAGTAATTATAGTAATGTTGTCCTATTGGGTGCCAAAGATACTGAAACATGCATCTATTTATAATATTATAATTGATTCTCTAATTCTTTACGTGTGCAATGTTAATTATAATATTACGTAAAGAGATGTAAAGGGAAAGAGCTAAGCAACACACAACCCCTCTCTCTCTCACTTCCTTTGTTCTATTTGTCATGTAAAATAAAAGTTTATTCAATTATCTGGTCCCTTAACTTATTTGATTTTTTCAATTTTGTCCCGTAACTATAATTTGTACCAATTTGGTCTCTTATGTTTTGCTCTGTTACTAGTTTTAGTCCTTTTTGTTAGTTTATCTAAAAAAAACGTTAACTTATGTACCAATTTGGTCCCCTATGTTTTGCTCTGTTACTGGTTTTAGTCCTTTCTGTTAACGTTTTTTTGAGAGAAACTAACAAAAATGACTAAAACTAGTAACAGAGCAAAACATAAGAGACCAAATTGGTACAAATTATAGTTAGAGAATCAAATTAAGACAATCAATAAAGTTAAGGGACCGATGATTGAAAAAGCCTAAAATAAATCAATCCCTACAACGTGAGAATAATTCTTTCCTACATTCACAATTAAAGTTACATATCTCTCCTTTCTTGAATTTTAAGATTAACAACATGCGAAACACGTTGATCGGTTGCAAAAATTATTCAAGTTTTTATTTAATTTACTAGAATTTCCCTTTTACATGGTAGACCAATGGTGATTTTTTCATTTCAAAATAGAAATAAATACCTTCCCAAAAATATAAGCAAAATATACACATCCATTTTGCTATTCTCTTTTTTTTTTTTTTTTGAAGAGGCTAAAATGGAATATATTGCTCAATCAAAAAGTTTCTCCTAGCACAAGGTATACCAGAAAAAGAACAAAGTCACAAACATATTTACAGGGAAAATAGAAACATAATACAGAAAGTAAAAGACAGAGAAAGAAGTATCATTAGCTATTCTCTCTTCTAAGGGGCGTACCTTCATTTTTGCTTATATTATTTTGCTATTATGGAGATTCTCATATTCTTTGTTACTCACTTTTGTTCCAAAACAAGTGACATTTTTATAAAATAAAAAAATATTGTTTTAGGATAACCGACTCATTTCACTTTTGAATACAATATTAATTTTTTCAATTATAACTCTGATTAATACAACTTTCTTCGCTCACAATTCTATATCTCCACTTTACAATTATGATAATGATGAATACACTAATACTTAACAAAAACACTTAAAATTATTTTTTTCTCTCCTTCAATTATACATTTTTCTAATATGTGTGAAATCATGGACAAAGAGAGTATATACTAAAATACATTTTTTTTATATGGGAAATCAAAACCAGTTTCGCATATGTCAAGTGACGTTCTGTATTTTATTTAAGTTAAAACTTGATTTTTTTAATTACCCGACTTCTAATTGTTTTTCTTTTAAAATTAAAGGTGTCATCAACGCACAACTATAAAGACCCCAACAAATGTTTTTTTTTTATAAGTACAATTCAAGATCAAATACTAAATTAAATGGTTAGGAGACTCAAGTATCTACCGCCTGAATAACACTATATTAATACTTTTATTTTTTTTTATTAATTAAAATTTCATTTACCAATTAATTTTTAACCAATAGAGGCTAAATATCCCCCTCCTATTATTAAATCTACCTATTAATGAGCACCCCTTATTGGTCCAAACCCTTCTTATATGAAGAATTTGGATTCCACCCATTCCCAAAGTCGGAGAATCCGTGACTAATGTGATCATTATCAAACAGTTCTAATTTCAAGTAAAGTAATTTTAGATTTTAAAATATTAATGAAAAGAAGATAAAATAACTTAAAGAAAAAGGAGAAAATGAAAGCAAAAAACAAAGAACACAAATATGAAAGGACAAACAAAATCAAAACTCATCTAAGACCACATCTCTCACCTCACCATACATACATACATACATACATACATACATACATACATACATACATACATACAGTGGGGTGAGGGATGGGGCCAAGCCCATACTTGCCATTTTGTAGATTCGTCCCTCATTACTACTCTCAAGTCGGATGTGGTTTTAGAAGAGTTTTGATTTTGTTTGTCCTTCCTTTTTTTTCTTTTTTTTCATTTTCCCCTTTTTCCTTAACTATATATCATAGTTTTAAAACTCAGCTCGGTAATCAACTCGGCAGGGGTACTGGGTCACTAAGTTAATGGTCGAACCATTGAGTCAATGGTTGAACCGCATGACTGAATCAGATTAAACCGAATAACTCGGTCTTCAAATTAAATTTTTATAGGTATTAAACCAAATTAGATCGGATTGAACCGATGACTCGGACATTTAAAAACTAAAAAACTGACATGTAATATGTGTCTTAATATTTGTATGGCTATATATTTTTTTAAGAGTATATCTATATTTTGTTGACAGAAATAGATTTTATTTTGCATATCTTTTTTTTGAAATAAATAGATTTTATTTTGCATATCTATTAATATTAATATAATTTGTAGATATTAAGGGAGAGACTATGGCAGCTGTAAAATGTCAAAAATCATTAAACAAACTTATATAATTTCACAAACTGAATCTTCAAATTCAAACTCATTGATTATAACATGAATATTTTATATCTAAATAAACCATACAATATTTAAATAAATATTCCTTCAAAAAAAAAATTTAAAATAAATATTAAAAATGTTTTAAATTTTTATATTTTTTTAAAGGATAAAAAACGTCTTAAAATATATAGATGACAAATATGTTTAAATGAGATTTTGTTTTCTTTAAACATTTGCTATTTAATGTGACGGGAACACACATTTTTATTTGATGATTTGATTATCATCACATATTAATGTCTAGAAGTAAACTTCATCCAAATGGAATGCGTGCTGCAGTGTTGATAGGTTGTGGGAGATTACCAAAGGTCGTGTGTTCAATCCTCACGCATGCCACTTTTTTAATAAAATTTGCTTAATAAAATATTAGTTTGTTATAAAACCGGTCTGGTTCATAGAACCGTCGGGTCACCGGTTTTCACCGGTTCTGACCGAGTTGAAGCGGTTCTCATCAAGTTAACTGCACAGCCGATCCAAAACTTGGACCGAACCAGACAAGGGTCCGGTTCCTGGTTCAACCGGTCGAACAGGCCAGTCCGATCCGAGTTTTAAAACTATGCTATATATAGATGTTCTTTAAGTGGCTTCCTAATAATAAAATGTGATTTTGATGTATCACATGCATGATTTCCACAAGTTTTTCTTAAAATGATAATAATTAAGTATTGAAAATTAAGTGTTCCTATCCATTCTCATAATGATAATATACTTTTTCTTTACTTGAGAGTGTATGTGTGAGTGCCAGAAAGATATAGACCCAAATAATTCAAGCTAGCCTAAATAATAGTTCAAATTCTAAAGTCATTTTTGGGCTCATACTTGACATTTTGCGTCTTGCCTTGTTGCATGAGATGATACTTAACCTTTGTTGCATGTGAAATAAATGGAAGTGGCATGTATTTAATGTGACAAGTAGCATGTAATACACTCCACTTGTATTTTTGCATGTAACCATTGTAGTTGTCTTTCATCTTTAATAAGGTCAATGTTCATGTACTCAATCAGCAACAAAGGTGTAGAAATTAAAAATGAATGTTTTAAACAAAGTGTCTCTAATTTTGTTATGGTTCTGATCCATCTTGGCATCATAGCTCAGGTTCAGTGAGCTATGAGTGAAAAGAGTGGCTGAAAATAATCTTATAATGGACGAGCTTTTGAGTAAGAAAAAGACAAATATTGAAACCTCCATTTTTAGTTAGAATTTGCACAAAAAGATACACATCCATCTTGTAGAAAGGGTTAAAAAACTCGAAGTTCAAAATTTTGCGGCCAAACACCACCTAACGCGCCGTTACTGGAGGTACATGTGATGTCCACACGTCTTTCCTTGTCTTCACACACTTCCATGCGCCTTCAAAGGAAGAAGATGATCCTAACTAGGGTTAGCAATGAATCGATCCAACTCGAATAAAGCTCAAAACTCGACTTGACAATTATCTCGTTGAACTTGGTTCACGAACCAAATGAACCGAACTTGAATTAAAAATTAATTAAGTTCGCTAACTAAATTAGTTGAACTTGAGCTATACAGAGTTCGGCTTATTTGGTTCATGAATTGACTCGGTTTGTAAAACAATCCTTAAAAAAAAGTAACAGTAAAACAATAGTAGCAATAAAAACCAACAATAGTAGCGCAGTGGAGGTAGTTTTTTTTAGTAATGGAAACACCCTTCATGTGCCTTGTAGTGCATAGTTTGTTGCTTTGTTATTAATGTCTCACATCGAAAGTATGTAATGAAGACACAATAACATTTTTCTATAAAATAAGTTGTTTGACTATTTAAAGCCAAGGTGTGGAATAACAACCCAATTGTAGCCCCTTGAGCCTTAGTTGTTTAATTTTTTTATTAAATACTAAAAGGTCAAATATAATTTTTTTTGATAAAAATAAATAAATTTTGAGTTATATGATCCAAGCAAACAAATTGAACCTAACGAGTCGAACCAAGTTGCTCGCAAATTTTAAATGAGCGAACTCAAGCTTAAAGAAAAGGTTTATTTCAAACTCGAGTTGAGTTTCGAAATGAACCAATTCTTATCAAGTCGAACTTGACTCGACTCGAATCATTTTCAACCACAATCCTAACACGTGAAATTACAATCAAATCACATCACACCTCACCATGCACATCTTTTTTAGCCTAAAACCTTCTACCACATGTCATAAATTGCCACAACATATTTAGAAAGAAAAAAAAATCTAAGTTACATTTAAGCCCCTACTTTTTTATATTTTTTCATTTTTACCCTCAACTTACTAAACATTTCATTTTGACCCCTAAATTTTACAATAAAAAATAATAATGTTTTGCACCTATTTTTTTGGATGTTTATCCCCTTAATCTTGGTAAAATTTCCATTTTCCTCTTGAATATTGCGTTGCAACAAATACAATTTAATCATTAAAAATGCCTCCATGACATCAACCTCAACATGAAATAAAAATGAAAGATTTGAGGAAAAAAATTTAACTGAATGTTTAGTAAGTTCAATTGGATGAATACCACCATAAATTATAAGTTTACGTATCTAAGGTTCGTTTGTTGGTCAGGATAGGATAGAGACAAGATATGATATAAAGCTGGATAAAGAAAGGATATGATAAGTACATGATAAACATTAATCCTATCACGTGTTTGATGCGCACATGATAGCAAACAAGATATCATTATAATTAAATGAAAAATTTCTCTCATAATTAATTAAATATTGTAAAAATGACATGTTATTAATTATAAAAGAAAATACATGCTATCATTATTTTAAAAATGACAATATTTTAAAAATGGCAGAATATCAAGACAATTAATAAGGAATGTTCTTCTAATTCCATCAGGATAATTTTTAACCCAACCTATACTGAGGATAGAAATTACAAAGGAAAGTCAAGATAGGATGGGAAAATAGTTTATTTTATCATATCCCTTTGGTGCATCAAACATGAGATTTAAGTAGAATATGATTAATGTATCATATCCTGTCTCCCTATCCTAACCATCAAACGAACCCTAATAGTGATTCTTCCTCAACTAAATATTGTTGACCATATTAAAAGTCATCCAGAAATAATGACAATATTAGAGTAGAAATTCCTGATTTTGAAGAAAAACTCCAGTTTGATGAGTTTGTAGATCATATATAAAAAGTTGAGCTAGTGTTCGAGTATAACGAGCAGGGGCGGATCTAGTGTTAGGCATGATGTGGCAGCTGCCACACTAGATTACACCCCAATTTTTTTTTATTATTATAGTAGTCCGAAAAGATAATAATATATATATATATATATATATATATATATATAACATAATTGGACAATGTTTCACAAATCAATGTGTGGTCAAGTGGTAGATAGTCCTTTATCTATAGTCATGTCCATGGTTTAACTCCAAGCGCAACCGTTTTTAACTTTTTTTTAAGAAGAAAATCACATTTTAAGGAGAAACCATCAAAAGTGTGGTGAATGGGATTCGAAGTTGAGACATAGAGATGTAACAAACTTACTTTAGCCACTTCTCTTTAGTGTTTTTTCTAGTTAATCTTGGCATTACTAAAATATATATATAGAATTATAAATTAAATGTACACTAAAAAATTTCTTTTGTAATTTTGTCACACCATACCATCATGTTTAGATCCGCCCCTAAAGAGGTAACCTTAAGATGAAAAGGTAAATATGATTGTTGACAAATTAAAGAACACCTCCATATGGTAGGAAAATATTAAACTAAACCATGAACATGAGGGGAAAAAATCAAGACTTTAGAGAAATTGCGTTGGGGTTAACCACTAAGTTTTCGCATTCCCATTATACTACCATGATAACTCCATTAAACTACAAAATCTTTTCTTAAAGAATTTGTTGATGGAAGAATCAACGAGAGAGATTGAAAAGCTGATGATGAAGTATGACATTCATGGGAAGTATGAACAAACAATAACTCATTACCTTGGTGGATTAAACACTATGATTGCCAATCATGTTTTCAACAATACATGTCATTGGGTGATATTATCCGCCACACAATTTGAGTTAAGAAACTATATTTTGCATTCCTGTTGCACAATTGCACTAAAAGGTTAAGATGTTTTTTTGTTTAAACTTGGATATGGTATCTGGGTTAAAAGGTTGTGATGTTAATAGAGATTGTGGTGGTTGTGCAAATGTGGGGTAAAGATACATGGTGGAAAGTTTGGAGTTGTCAATAGAAATTCATCCTCATATGTACAAACTACAGTGGCTCAACACAAGGAGTGAAGTGAAGGTTACGAAGTTCTGCCTTGTGTCCTTTTCCATCGATCAGGAGTATCAAAAAATCAAATTTAGTGTGATGTCATATACCAATGGACGTGTTTCAACTTCTCCTTAAAAGACCTTGACAATATGATTTGCGTGCCCACGAAGATGGTTATGACATAACCTATTCCTTTATCAAAGATGGAGTAAAAATCAAATAAATTCCGTTACCACCAAGTTAACTTCGTAAAAGAAAGAAGGAGTCCAAGACATTAGTGTTTTTAGCCACTAAGTATCATTTCAAATATGGTGTAGAAGAAGTTGGCATTATGTGCTTTGTTATATTGTTTGAATCCAACGAAGAATTTGTTGATGATTCGATTCATGTAAGCTATGATTCAATTCATGTCTTCAAAATGAACTATGGATTCACATGAATAATGATTCAATTCAACATTAAGACACATGATCTTGATGAAGAATGATTTAAATTATGATTCGATGTTGTGAATCGATTCGTACAAAATAGAAAGTTTCCTTTTTGAGAAATCGTGCTTTTTATATTGATTCATACAATGTGAAAATTCCTTTTTAATCCTAGTTTTTAGTAAAATAGCTTTCCAACCCAAACTTTATTTAAAATCCTTTTCAAACCCAAGTTTGTATGCAATAAAACCATTTTAAAAAATCATGCTATGATATGATCCTAAGAAAGAGAGCGCATGCATAAAAACTAACATAATTCAAGATATCACTCAAAACATAAATATTCACAACCCTAAAATTAGACAAGATTACAACTACAGGAGTTGTCAACAAAATTACAATCAAGTATCATTTTCCAATAACCCGACTTGATGATTTGCTAGATCAGTGGCATGGTGCTACCGTTTTCTCAAAGCATCACTTCAAATTGAGATGTAAAATTCTTAGGACATTTTTGGAGGAATCTGTGGAGAAAGATGGGAATTAAGCTTCAATCTAGTAGCGCAAGCCACTCCTAAACTTAGAAGTTAATTTTCAATCACTACTTTTGGTCCCTATTTTTAAGTTAATTTTAGTATTTTTTTTTTAATGAAATTGTGCAGAAATGTGTAGAATATTGTAAAAATATTTCCCAAAAATAATTAGAATTGTTTAACAAAACATAAATTTAATATGAATTTTTAACCATAAAAAATATAAAAATTCATATTAAATTCATGTTTTGTTAAAAAATTCTAAATTTTTTTGGGAGAGATTCTTAAAATATTATAAATTTTTCTGCAAAATTTTATTCAAAAATATGAATTCTACATATGAGTTTACTTTAAAGGAGGGACCAAAAGTGGAGATGGAAAATTTTTTAGAGACTAAAAGTTGAAGGAAAATTTTAGAGGGACTAAAATGAAAAGTTGGTATATTTATAGGGACCAAAAAAATATTTAACCCAAAAAAAAATAGATACGGGCAGCAATATAATTTCTCAAGTACATAGTTTTTTTATTATAATTTCTCAAAATTAGTAGTAATATTCAATTAATTAGAACATAATAACAATGTTCGTTGCCGTGAATTTAGCTCAATCAGCATAGACATTGCATAATACATGAGTTGGGATTCAAACTTTAAATGTGCTATTTATTTATTTCAAACGTAAATGTTTAGTCACTAAACAACTTAAAAAAGAAAGAAAAAAAACGGTGAACCTATACGTGATGCTTCAACTTCTTTTTCTTAAATTTGGTGATTCAACAAATAAACCTACCTAAATCTACCATATGAAAAAGCCAAATCAAGCCAACCATAGATTCCATGCACCTTCTTTCAAATTATTAATGATAATCATTACTTCATCAAAAATACATGAGTCACAAAAGAAGAACTTGGATTCATAGATGCTTATCTTTTATCATTTGTTCACTGTGATTATGACTTTATGATGGCAAGTTAGGATCCAAATTAGAAATGCAAGTCCCCTCACTTTCAAAAGCTAGTCATCATTTAACACGTACCATACAATCATAGCCTATATAATTCCAAATCATGGGGAACACAAATTTGTACATTCAGCATTTTGGGCCACATAACATAACAAGTGGACCTATTACAAGGTAGTTAAATGCCAAAGCATATCATACCAAAAAAACAACTCTATATCATTTCAAATCTTATTCTTCTACCTTATATTCTTCCAGACCACTAGTATTTTGTTGCTGTAACACTTACACATTATCTCTAACAGAACATACAACATGGTATTCATTTCATCTTATAAAATTTTTGTACTTGTTCAAAGTTCAAACCTTGAAACTTTGTCAATGACTATTTTTGTTTCTTCAACCATAATTGTATAGGTTCTTGTTGCAAGTAATGGAGAGAAAAAAGGCACAGAAGACAATGCTGCGGTCAATTTTCGAGGTCACCCGGCTGACAAAACAAAAACTGGAGGATGGCTAGCAGCAGGACTAATCTTAGGTTTTTTTTCAATTCATTGAAATTTTCTGAGTCTCAATTTTATTTGGTTCCAACAAAATCATTGTGTATAATTTTTGTTTGTGCAGGTACTGAACTTGCTGAAAGAATATGTGTCATGGGAATTTCCATGAACTTAGTGACATACTTGGTTGGAGATTTACATCTCCATTCAGCTAGCTCTGCTACCATAGTTACCAACTTTATGGGAACTCTCAACTTGCTTGGCCTTCTTGGTGGTTTTCTAGCTGATGCAAAACTTGGCAGATACTTAACTGTTGCCATATCTGCAACCATAGCCACAGTGGTAAAATTTTCAAGCTTTGAATATTTTTATAAACTAGTATCTCCCTATTTTTATTGAATTTATTAGCACACACTTTTCTAATTCTGTTATTATTATTAATTAATCTAGTACTAATGAACATTTTTAGAATTGTCTCTGAGGAGATTTGAACTCAGTCTCTTGAGGTTATGAGATTATGTTCTTACCACTAAGCCGATATCTCTTAAAAAAATGTGGTATTCACAAATTCATGCAAATAACATAGAACAGTATGAACTATTAAAACATACACCAGATATAATATTAATACTGTCACGTAGACACCGGTGATAATTTAAGAAAATAGAATAAATTGAAAGTAACTACATGTGTTTCTATCGTGTCGGACACCAGACACGCTTTTAACCTGAAGTGTTGTTACTGACTACCTTTTTCTTGACACTTGTTGTGTTGCAACAGGGTGTGTGTATGTTAACTTTGGCTACAACAATTCCTAGCTTGACACCTCCTCCATGCAGTGAAGTAAGAAAACAACACCATCAGTGCACTCAAGCAAGTGGCAAACAGTTAGCACTTCTCTTTGCAGCACTTTATACAATAGCTTTAGGTGGTGGAGGAATAAAATCCAATGTGTCAGGATTTGGATCTGATCAATTTGACACAAATGATCCAAAGGAAGAGAAGAATATGATATTTTTCTTCAATAGATTCTACTTTTTTATAAGTATTGGATCCTTATTTTCAGTGGTTGTATTGGTTTATGTTCAAGACAATATAGGAAGAGGTTGGGGATATGGAATTTCAGCAGGGACAATGTTGGTAGCAGTTGGTATTTTGCTTTGTGGTACTCCATTATATAGATTCAAGAAACCTCAAGGAAGTCCTTTAACTATTATTTGGAGGGTTTTGTTTTTGGCTTGGAAGAAGAGGACTCTTCCTATCCCTTCTGATCCTACCTTACTCAATGGCTATCTTGAAGCTAAGGTCACATATACAGACAAATTCAGGTATTTGTCATCATTCTTGTAAAAGCTGTGAATAGTATTATTGGTTAGAACATCATGATTACACTACTCATCAATTATTGCACACTAACTAATAATCACTTTAACTGATTTATCATTATTGGGGGTAGCCAAAGTGTTTTTACTTTTCAGAAATTATGTTACCTTTTTATGACTCATTTCTAGAAAAAGACATACTATAATTGATTGATCAGCAATCTATCAAAAATATCTTAAAAGATGCTCCACAAATATTCTGTCTTGTTTTGATCCCTTGTACATAACTGTCTCCATTTTGGTCTAGTTAGCTATTCATGTCAGTCTTTTGAATTGTATTGTATTCTTTTGGTATCAAGGAGAATCAAATCTGATTTTTCCTGACTCTTATATAGCATCTAGAATTGTATCTTGCAACTATTTATGTGATTCATTCTTCTCAAGTTAGCACCTAGCTTAAGACCTAGCACTTGATGGCATATCCCTTCATTGTCTTTGGACTAATATTTTAAGATAGATACATGGACCGTAATGGTCGATGAACAACTCTCTCTAAGAGAATTTGAACTTTATCACTTGAGATTATAAGATCAGACCCTTGACACTAAATTGACACCTCATCATAGACTCGGCTGCATGGTCCAATGTTGATATATTATCATAGATGATAAACAAAAAATGAACGAGAATCTTATAGGGTATCGAAAGCGAAAATAAGCATAATTTCAAGGAATAATTTTTAGATAAGGTGTCGATAATGATAATCCAGAAAATGGTAAACCAAAAAGAAATACTGTAGAAAGAGATTTAATCTATCTTCATTGGAATTTTGTATGACAGGTACCTTGACAAAGCAGCAATCCTAGACAAAACAAACTCAAAGGACGAAAACAACGAAAATCCATGGTTAGTTTCAACAATGACTCAAGTTGAGGAAGTTAAAATGGTAATCAAACTCCTTCCCATCTGGTCAACATGTATACTCTTTTGGACAGTTTATTCACAAATGAACACCTTCACAATTGAGCAAGCTACATTCATGAACAGAAAAGTTGGATCACTAGAGATTCCAGCAGGATCCTTATCAGCTTTTCTCTTCATTACAATTCTCCTCTTTACTTCCCTAAATGAGAAAATAACTGTACCTTTAGCAAGGAAAGTCACTCACAATGCTCAAGGACTCACAAGTCTTCAAAGGGTTGGAATTGGACTCATTTTCTCTATTGTTGCAATGGTTGCTTCTGCAATTGTTGAGAAAGAAAGAAGGGATAATGCAGTCAAAAAACAAACTACAATAAGTGCTTTTTGGCTTGTGCCTCAGTTTTTTCTTGTTGGTGCTGGAGAAGCTTTTGCTTATGTTGGACAGTTAGAGTTTTTCATAAGGGAAGCACCTGAGAGGATGAAATCTATGAGTACTGGTCTTTTTCTATGTACACTTTCAATGGGATATTTTGTTAGTAGCTTATTGGTTTCAATTGTGGACAAAGTAAGCAAGAAAAGATGGTTGAAGAGTAATCTTGATAAGGGTAAGTTAGATTACTTCTATTGGTTACTAGCAGTTCTTGGAGTGCTGAATTTTGTACTTTTTCTTGTCTTATCAATGAGGCATCAATACAAAGTTCAAAACAACAATATTGAGAGTAATGACAATGTAGAGAAAGAGCTTGTGATTGTGAATGAAGTCAAAGTTGGAATTGATGGGAAGGAAGAAGCATAGAGAATCATTTTGTTTGGCATTATAGATTGTGTGCAGGAGGTAAATATAATGCCTCATGTTTGTTGATTTTGAGTGATGTGTAGAACATTGCTTTTAACAAGGTGATTGTTTTCCCTCAAAAAAAACAAGGTGATTGTTATGTACTATTATGTGTTGACAGATAGATATTTAGTATGTGTTTGGTTTGGTTCTAATGAGATCAAAATTGATTTTAGTTAAAAGTGAAGTTATATTTGAACACATTTATGTGAAAGTAAGTTGAACAATAAATTTAAACGTAAAAATTATGTGTGAAAGCAAAATCTACGATTCTTAAATTTAAATTTAAATTAGAATCAATTAAAAAAAAAAGTCAATTCCAATTAAGAACTCTCAAATATACCAAAGTCAATTTTAAGGTAAATTTTTACTAATGTTTACTATCAATAAAAATTTACAATGTCATAGATTCTAAACTAAAACAAGATCTTCAAAGCAAGTTAACCATTTGCAGCAGAGCTATCAGCTTTGACATATGATAGTTTGTTGTGAATTCGTTAAAAATCACACGAATAAAATACTTGATGTGTGGAGCAAATTAATCAAGCAACCAAAACAACGTGGGTGACAGTTATAAACACAAGCAAAAGATAAAAAACAACCAGAGAAAGAAAGAGAGAACACACGAAAATTTGTTACAGACCTAGTCTGGGGAGAGAGCAGCTCTCCGTTCCACTATAATGATGAGTAACTTTACAAAGAGATATCAAAAGGGTTACAAAAATAAGTCTTTAAACCTAATTCTACCCAAAGTCATGAATCTCCTCCTGTGACCAAGAGACTCTATCCTAATAGTGTTTCTCCAAGGTGAATCAATCCCAACTCTAGTGTTTGTTGCCAAGAAAATTCTCTACAAACCCTAGTTTTGATGTTGGCTTCTAAACCTTTGTTTTATGGCTCTCTGCTCTCCTCTCTCTCAAGGTTTCATTTGATACAAGGTTTATATTAATAGTAAAATCATCCTTAAAAAATTGGAACATTTCTATGCCCAAAATATGTTTCTGTTCTATTTCTGTTGCTGCTAAAATCGAGCGCCGAAAAATGTCGAGACGCATCTCTCAAAAGCTGAGCAAAATCGGGCCCCAATTTTGCTACTTCGGCCGCCGATTTTGGCACATCCAGAACCCCAATTTTGAGTCATGCTCAACATTCTCCACCTTTACTTTAAATCTATAATGATGTCAATTTAACCGTCAATCACTTTGTTGCTCTCTTCATGTTTTATCTTCCCTTGCTTCCAACTACACCAAGTAGCTCCACAAGCTTCCACCCTTGTCTCTTCAACCATCGGAACGCCTTCCGTCTTCTTGAAGACTATCCTTGTATCCAACTACACTAGGAATTTTAGGTAGTTCCACAAGTCTATACCATAAACCTCTTCTGCTCCCCGAAGTGATCAAATTCGTCATCTTGAAGATTCACTTGCCTCCAATTACCCTTGGTCTTTTCCGGTAATCCCACAAGTCATGCCATACATTCTTCAGACTCCATAATGTCTTCTGTCTTCTAAAAGAATTCCCTTGCTCACAGCTAGAGCATAGCACCCAAAGTTTCCATAGTCGTACCATTTCTGGTATCATCAAATCGACCTCAAACTGAGCTTTCTCTACCTTAACTTGCAAATGTGTACATCCACTATGTCTTTCACCTAGCAACTCCACCTCAAAGGTTGATCACGAGTATTCTTACCTCCGCCTCTTCAGACTGACCATGTGTATTCTTCCCACCACCTCTCTAGGCTGATATTGAGTGTTTAACGTCTCTCCAGACGAATACCGCTCTACAAGGCATCATTTCCAAGGTGAGAATCACCACCTTCTTCATCCCTCAAAACTTTATCTCTGAGGCACACAAGACAATGGCACTCCTGGCCTTGTCCACCATCTCGGTCTTCTTTGGTTGTGACATGGTGACCGGTAACGCACATTCACGCTTCAAAGTTTGTGCACACTTTTGTTGTATCAAAACCGCTTCCATCTTGACCTTCTATAGCCCAAAACCGTTACTTCCAGTAAACTTCTCGATATCCCACTTTGAGCCATGGTACCTAATTATGGATTTGATCCTTGTCCCACGGTGGGCATCAATTGCTGTGAATTCGATAAAAATCACACCAATAAAATACTTGATGTGTGGAGCAAATTAATCAAGCAACCAAAACAACGTGGGTGACAATTATAACACAAGTAAAAGATAGAACACACGAAAATTTGTTTACCTAGTTCGGTCCAATACTGACCTAGTATGGGGAGAGAGCAGTTCTCCATTCCACTATAATGATGAGTAACTTTACAAAGAGATATCAAAAGGGTTACAAGAATAAGTCTTTAAACCTAATTCTACCCAAAATCCTGAATCTCTTCATGTGACCAAGAGACTCTATCCTAATAGTGTTTCTCCAAGGTGAATCAATCCCCACCCTAGTGTTTGTTGCCAAGAGAATTCTCTACAAACTCTAGTTTTGATGTTGGCTTCTAAACCCTTGTTGTCTGGCTCTCTCTTAAGCTTTTATCTGATACAAGGTTTATATTTATAGTAAAACCATCCCTTAAAAATTGGAACAAATCTAAGCCCAAAATAAATTTCTGTTCTATTTCTACTGCTACTAAAATCCGGCACTGATTTTAACAAATCGGGCGTTGAAAAATGTCGAGACACATGTCTCAACTGATTTTTCTACTTCGACCGCTGATTTTGGCACATCTAGAACTCCAATTTTAAATCATACCACAACACAGTTTTATTATTAAGAACACCAAAAATTTTGGATGCTGTCATTGTTGGAATGCAATTAGGGGATGTGGTTTGAAGACCAAATATTTGGTAGTTATCATTTTGGATTGCAATTAGTTGGAAGAGATAAATTGATCCTCGAAATAGTGATCGTTTAGTCAATTTAGAAAATACATCCCTGTAAGTAATTATAAAGTGTTATGATTCAATCAATATGATATCTTCGTGGACTTGTGTGTAAGAGGCTATGCCATGATATATTAAATGAACATTTGACCTTACATGTTTGAAACTTTAGCTAACACATCAAATTCAAACACGTTAAATCTTTGGGTAACCTGTTAAGGAGAAATTCTACTATGGCACAAACATAAATGAATAATAGTATTTAGACACATATATCAAAGTTTTTTTAATAATGAAAATGAAAATGAATAATAGTAATTTGAGAAGAAAAGACATTTTTATGTGTGTAATCAACCAATATTCATTTATATTTGTGACCAAGGAAGAATGTCTCTCTGTTATACTGACTGGTCCTGTTCAATTTTAATAACATTATTTTTAGTCCATAAATTTCACCAAAGATGGATGTAGAAATTTTTGTTTAAAAAAAAAAGGCTTAATTACAGTTTTAGCCCCCTAACTTTACCAAAGTTGTGATTTTGGCCCCTAAGAAAAAAAACTACAAAACAGCCCCCTAAGTTTTGCAACTGTAGCAGTTTTGGCCCCCCAAGGCCAAAAAAAATAACACGTGGCACCTCACTTAGGGTGCCACGTCAGCGTAGACCGAGTCAATATCAGCCTTGGGGACCAAAACTGCCACAGGTGCAAAACTTAAGGGGCGGTTTTGTAGTTTTTTTTCATAGGGGGCCAAAATCGCAACTTTGAGAAAGTTAGGGGGCTAAAACTGCAATTAAGCCTAAAAAAAAAAGTAGATGTAGAAATTTTGGATAGTAAGGACATCATATGTATATTTCTAAAAAAAATTAAATTTTGTTTGTAAATATAAATATTTAATTTATCAAAATTAAAAACAAATATTCAAATGTATATGTATTAAATGTATAGACTAAATTGACGTGAAAACTACATTTGACGACTAAATTAATTAACTAAATACACATTTAAAAAATAAAAATGACTAATAAAATACACATTTAAATTTATTTTCGTAAAAATCAAAACGCAGTGGAGGCACAATATAGTATATGTCTATGTTTTTGCCATATTATTGTCTTTAGTGTGTTTTTTTTTTAAGGATATTGTCTTTAGTGTGTTAAACACTACAAAACAATTGTTTTTCAAAATGTAGAGTAGACCATTGCATACACACCTCAACACATCGATCCGTCCCTGAATTTCACATACCACCTATGTCCTAATCTATAAGTCATCTTTAGAAGGAAAAAAACGTGTCTATAAATATAAATCCATAGCATATTCGTATATAGTTTTTCCCTATATACTCCTAATTTCAGGGGTGTATACTTTAGTCAAAATAGTCCCTCTCCTGATTACTTAGCAATACTACAAACTTTTTATAAAAAAAATAATAGTACTAATTTGTCTTATGAGATGAAAAGCAGTATTGAAAACATCTGAACATAAAGATCAATTTAACAATGGTCGCATGAAAAACATATATAATGATACAACCAACAAATATTAAAGGGACTTATAAATAGAAATGAAAGTCCTCCCAAAGAAAAAAGATGATAGTATATGGTGATGTGTCATTGTTACATAATTTATGTTAATAGTAATGTTATTTGAACATCCATTTGTTTGACAACCAAATAGACAATCATATTTTTTACAAAGAATACAAAAATTGTCACAATATAAGAAAGTAAAAATGTAATGTGAGTATGAGAGAGAAAGTTATCACAAATTTTTCTATAAAATAGTTGTTCAAATATCATTTCTCTTGTATTAAAAGAATACATATTCATTTACCATATCATCATGTGATAATCTTTAACATGAAAGTTAGGAGAGGAACTATTTTGACTAAAGTATTATAATTTGATGGAAATATTTGTAGGTCCTTACAAATTACAATTATGTAAAACAATAGCATACGAAAAGAATTTCAGAATTTTTAGATTGTTTAGAATAAGTTTATAAAAAAAATTAAAAATATCAAGTCAATTGAACCAATTTAAATTAACTAGTTTTTTTATTGGTTTGATTTGATTTGGATTTAGTAAAAAAAAAATTGCAAAAACAAAATCAAACCAACTATTTTTTGATTGATTTGAATTTTTTCCTGTAAAAACCAAATTAAACTGGATTGTTATACTCCTATTTAAAACGTACCTTTGTAAAAATTAAATGGTGATAAAACCATCAAACTTTCTTTTTGATCTTTTAACTCTATGGTTCTTTGAGAAAAGAGATTATGATAATTTGAAGTTTTATGGACGGTAATTAAAGTTTGGTCAAGAAAAATTACACAAATCAAAAATTGAACTCAAGTTCTCATAAACAAAACCGCTCGTGTTTCAATCTTAATAGTTGACCATCAAAATCTTGGTTCTTAATTACTAAGCATGTAGCCTCATTCGTATGCTTCAATATAAGCACCTGAGAATGACTTTGTAGGTTTCGGCATGGTGGTGGTGGTGGAAGATTGGTTTGAACCTACGTTCTCCAATACTTCAAATACCATAATCGAAACCAGCACTAGAAAGTCTGAAAAATATTAAAGTGGGATATTTTAAAATACATCATTGTTCACGTATGTAAACACAAATTAATTACAACAAGTGAACTGCTCAATGAAATGTCGTAGATGGAATTCCTAGTGCACTATGAATAAGACTTAGATAAAAAATAGATTGTTCAACTATCTAGAATTTGTCCCATCAAACCTCCTAAGTGTCCCCCTTTTATGACCCTCAAAGTGTTGGTTTAATGGGCATTTATATGATTATTCAAAGCCCATTAAGTTGTGATCCAGAGCCTCTCATTGGCTGTTTGTTTTGATTACGGTCGCACGTGGACAAGGGTGCAACTCGTTTGTACCGGGCACGTGGAGTTGAGATGCACTTTTAGAGTCGCTGATCATCCGTACATGATACGTGGAATCATAGCATGATTAACTTAAAACAGAACAATATTAAGTGAAGATCAGATGAGCTGGTTGGCCTAACTTGAACAGTCAAACCAATGAGGATGATGAAGAGTTGAGATGGCCTGACGTGAAAAGTCAAACCAACGTTGAGTGAGATTTTGCTAGTTGGTCAAGTAAAGTATTACAAGTCACATGGAATAGTCCATCAATGTCAGTCCAATCCCCTTTAACTCTATTTTAATAGACAAAATGACAAAATCCACACACATAAATGGAGCAGACGAAGTTCAAACTCTGATCACGACATTCGACCTAATAGTTTTGATATTTTTTCAATTAAGCAAGAACTTGTAGATATACTATTGAAAAATACTCATGACACACCTATAAAAAAAATATAGTGAGTGTAATTTTAGTAAAAAATAATGAATATTACTTTATATTTTGACACTCACTGTTGGTGTACAAAAGTTGTACACATACATTTAATGATATGTTGTCACGTCAATTAATGCACTATTACCCATACTTTTCTTTTTATATATAGACGAAGTGGCAAACCACTTGAAATATATACTGTGATGTCCTAAGTTCGAACTCGTGTAAAGACGTTCGATATAACAATATCAACATAGTCGGTTGATCTATAGGGCTTACAAACATTTTCAAGATGTCAAGAGTGCAATGATTTTATTATTTTAAGTTTTATTTTCGCGATTAGCTTTCCCATGAATTATATTATCGAGAATATAATTCTCATCAATGTGTTTGATAAATATTTTATATTCCTAGAAGCCTTTTTTTTAAATAAATTATTTATTTAAAAAATATAAAATAAAAACAAGAAAATTAATAGAGAATTTTGGATAGTTATTGATAGTTGTGTTTTATTTTCGGATATAAAAAACTTCTACCTCGAAACATGAGAATGAAAAATTGAGAAGTTTGTGTTTAAATTTTATTCCGTGAATAAAAAAATACATGATAACAAACTTTTAAACTTGTATCAAGCATGAGTATGTTATACTCCTAACAACACTTACCTAAAAATATTTTCCCTGTCCTTGATTAAAACAAACACCCTAAGGACTAATATAAAAAAGAAAAAAAACACCTAAAAATATTTTCCCTGACCTTGATTAAAACAAACACCCTAAGGACTAATATAAAAAAGAAAAAAAATTGTATTCCCATGATTTCATATATAAGAAAACAATCATTTTTTAAGTGTATTAAATAAATTATATATAGTCTATATTATGAACCAAATACTATGGGTGGATCCACCGTAAAGCTATGTGTGATCAAAGCCACACGATCATTCCTTTTTTTTTTAATAAATAAAACACACAATTTAATATCAGAACTCTTCTCTCTCACGCACGATAGATGCACCAAGAACTCTTCTCTCTCGCATGACCAATAGAATCATAACCCAAATATGATTGAAAAAGTGGGGAATGATCCCTCATTTGAAAAATATGGCGAAATTGTGGTTTTGTTAGATGTGCTTCAACCATTTGATTTTATCTTCATGTAATATATGATGGTTGAGATTTTGGGAATTGCAAATGATTTGAGTGTAGCGTTACAAAGGCGTAATCAAGATTTTTTTGAATGTTTTGTCACTTTGTCAATGATACAAAAAATATGATTAACGAGGAGTGGGAAGAACCTATATCTAAGGTTATTAAAATTTGTAATAAGCATGCATGATATTGATGTGCTTGGTATGAATGCATCATACGTGTAAAGGAAGAAACCTAGGCAATGCTCTTCAACTTCTAGTGTTTCTAATTTGCATCATTATAAGAATGATTGTTTGTTTAGTGTTTTAGATTAGCAGTTGCAGGAGCTCGATGCTAGGTTTGTTGAAGAAAATACCCAGTTTTTACAATGTGTTTCATGTTTGAGTCCCGCAAAGTCATTTGCAGCTTTTGATGGGAACAAATTATTGAAGATGGCTGAGCTTTATCCAAATGATTTTGTAGATGGGTCTGAAGTGGCGTTGTGCCATCAACTTCAGAATTATGTTATAAATGTTCAATCTGACCCAAAATTTGGTAAATTGAAAGGGCTATCAGATCTTTGTGCAAGACTTGTGAAAACAAATAAGTGCAACACATTTGATATGATTTATAAAATAAAATAATTTAAATATGGAGAATGTTAACAGTGCCTCGGGGCATTGGTTAAGCAGTTAAAAGAGGTAAGGTTTTATTAAAAAGTAGTATAATAATTAATTAGTCAAAATAACAGTTTATATTTCCAAAACAATTTTTCTACTTTTAGATTCTTTAACCAGTGTCCGAGAGTTAACAATACCCTTTAAATATTGTCTCATAATTAAAGTTTTTTTTTTGACGGGTCATAATTAAAGTTGATAGATCCAAGAACGTTAATATACATAAACATGTGTTTGAATTCAAAATTTCCTGCGTCTCCACACGTAGAATGTGTTGATATACAAGTACTACATTCGTCCCTAATTATAAGTCTCTTTTGAAAAAAATACGTGAATTAAGAAAGTTGATTGTTGAATTAATTTTGTTGACAATTGTTATTGTTTTACATGTTTACACCTAGAGCTGTCAAAACGGGCCGGGCCGTAAGGGCCGGCCCGTTTAGCCCGATTAATTATAGGGCTTGGGCCTTAAATATTGAGCCCGAATTTGAATAGGGCTTTTTAGCCCGGCCCTAAAAAG
>Ga0315914_1000317_pt1 | contig 55366 bp, 34 predicted proteins | sample MpolenodulesMG_FD_203920 | JGI IMG/M metagenome (GOLD analysis project Ga0315914, IMG submission 203920) | Medicago polymorpha root nodule microbial communities from Los Angeles, California, United States - elongated nodules | ecosystem: Host-associated > Plants > Roots > Nodule | place: USA...
AGAATTAGGAGGGGAGGGGAGGGGAGGGATTTTAACGGAGGGGAGGGGAGAGGAGGGGAGATATTTTAATTAAAAATGTGTTTGGTTCGCAAGGGGAGGGGTGGGGTTTTAAAATTATTTTACTGTTTTACCCTTAAACTTAATTAAATAAAAATAATAAAGTAACAAAACAATAACGATGTAATCAATAACAACACGATATAAACAATAAAATAATGGATTAGTAATAGGGTTGTTACAAGTAGTAATAAACTTGTTACAAGAAAAGTTGTTAATAATATGGGATAAAAGTTGTTACAAGGATAATATAACCTAATAATAATAAAAGTTGTTACAAAATAATACAACCTATAACTTAATAATAATAATAATAATAATAAAAGTTGTTTCAAGGATAATATAACTTAATAATTACAAATGTTGTTATAAGGATAATATTGAAATTTTAAATTAATCTAAGGATAATTTTGGCAGTGCAACAAAATTTGCTCCCCTCCTCTCCCCTCCCCTTCTAAAAATTGAACCAAACACTTCAAATTAAAAATCTTCCATTCCCTCCCCTCCAAAACTCTCGAACCAAACGGACCCTAATGTTTCTATGCTCAATTTATTTAATATATATGCATGTTTTTAATGGGTTTAATAGATGTTTAATAAAGACAATTTTTGATTAAATTCATTGATACTTTTCAATTTAAGTTGCTAAATTGGTATTTCAGGGACTAAATTTGATAACCCCTAATATTTTAAAGAGTAATAATGGTAAATAAACTATGATAATTAGTATTAGGGCCGAAAATAAGTCAGATTAACAAGAGTCTCTGGTCTAACCGATATTTGATCCAAGTCAGACCATAATTTTTTTAAAAACAATAGAGAATGCTTATGGTTTTAATTAGAAAACCAACCTTTGTTTTTGAACAAGACCACTTAAGTTAATGAATGATATTATTTTGTTACTATTATTTTATTTTATTTGTATTTTGTATTAAATTATAAATTTTCTAACTTAGTAATTTAAGCATAATAGCCTAAATTAACTTTTTGTATATTTAAATGTTTTATTTTTTGAGAGGATTTAAATGTTTTCTTATAACTACAATTGAGATTTATATCATATAAAGTTAGATTCTTTAAAATAACATTAAATATCAGTGTAGTGTATAATTTCATTGGTCTACTAACTTATTAGCCTATCTAAAAATAAGTCAGATTATTTGTTTAAAGACGTTAATATTAAATATTGTTTTAAGTAAGCAAACAATTAATATCAAACTTTAAACAAAATGTCAGGTTCAACACTAAAAAAATAGTCTATGACATGCAACACACTGGACTTGAGTTTTAAATTTTTTGATCGAAAGAAACTTTTTTTTTTTAAAGAGATCGAACAAAACTTAATTTTGCCTCAATCAATTTTACCTTTTAGTATTTTTTTTTTGTTGGGAAATTTCAACTCTTAATATAATATAGTGAATGGTATTTTTTTTCAACTCTTAATATAATATGTTTTTTAGTTGTAATTTTTTTTTAGAGGAATATTATGTAATTTTAAAAAGCCGATAATGTTTTTTTCTCTCTGCATTTTTTCTCTCTCTATTCCCTCTCTTATACCCTCCCGTTCTCTCTACAAATATTTCACAAGTAATTCACTTTTACATGTAAAATACGTTGATTTTCATTTGTTTTCCAAAAATTGTGTATGGTATTTCATTTGAGGTGATCAGTTGGCTTGTGCATGTGAAGCAGCAGGAAGCCATTGAGCTGTGTCAAAAGCTAGACTTGCAAGGAAAACACACAATAAGTTCATGCTTAATTGGTCACAAACACAAATAAAAAGATTTAAACATACTCATAAATGAAAAAATTTAAAAGAAAAAATAATTGCATGATGTTACTAAATTTTTTCTTATTTATTTTTCTCAATTTATATGAGTGTGTGCTAACTTTTTTATTTGTGCTTGTGTCCAAGTAACACCTCCTCTAAGATCTTATATTTGCATTTTTTTTTTACTACATTTCTGTTTTTTGAAGTTATAATAAACACACCAAACCTCAATGGTCCATTCTAAAAGGACCCTTTTTCGAATTAGTCAAAAGAGTTACGAATGAAAAAGACAAAAAAAATTGGACAAGTATTAGGAATAAGCGTTTTTGTTATGCGACCAAGCAACCTTTTTTGACTTACTCCCCTTTTTCCATTTCCATGCAAGTAACTAATACAAGCTGGCATCAAGCTTCATAAAAAGTAGTCTTAATTTATGTACGATGGTAGTATAAAATGTAGTAAAGGCCTTAAACGTAAAGGGGAGAAAGATTAGAGAGAGGTTGCAAGAGATTAATATATATATATATATAGAGAGAGAGAGAGAGTTTGCTGTTGAACCACAAAAGAGAACCTTCTTCATTCACACAAACCATTAAAATCACTTTTATAAAAAAAAAATTATAATGTAGTTTGTGTTTATTTATTGTAATAAAATCATTTTTTAAATAATTTAGTTTGTTTAAACCATATAAGATTTTTTTCTTACAAAATCACCTCAATATTTTAACATTATTATTCTCTAAATAAGTTTTTTTGTTACAAATTAAAGACACAAAAAAGTTAAAATATGTTGATGTATCAAATGATTAAGATATGACAAAATTGTGGTTTTGTTGATCGAAAACTTTCATAATTAGTGAATAGATAAATTTGTTTAGAAAATGGATTTAACAGTAAAATATGTTTGTAGGTAATTTAAATATATTAAAAATAGATTACACCAACAAAATTATGTATCACTTTTAGTAGTGGTAATAGATAATAGAGTTTTGCTAGAAGACACCTTTTATGAAAGTGTCTTTTAGCAAGTTATTCTATGAGCATTTGCTAAAAGACACCAACTAATTTTTATGAAGGTGTTTTTTTGCAAAGTTATAACTAAAAAGTGAAAATCACACCTCAAATCACACCTTGAGGTGCGGGTTGCTAAAAGACACCTTCATGGATGACTTCTAGCAAAACCCTATATATATATATATATATACACACACATATAGCAATTTAAATATTTCACGTAGAAAATATTTTAGCTTCCTTCTAAAAATGGGCCCCTTGAATTGTCATTCATCTTAATCGTACTCATAACCACTACTAATAGATGCGATAAAAATCAGATTAGATTGCTGTACATTTTTTACAATATGAAAATTTTGTTTTGTCGGTAGACGAAAAGTCAAATATCACATGAATTCACACACACAACTGCAAATTCTAAGCTTAATATGAGATGAATGTGTTCAATTTAACAATATCAGTATTGTCATTTGAGATAAGTTTTAGAGATAATAATAAGGAAATTATTTGTTACTATTTTTTACATGTATTTTCATATTTTCTTAACTGCAAAAAAAAAAAAAATACAATTTGATCAACCTTTAACACCAAATCTTTTTGGAATCAAATGAAACATGTTTTAATAATTTTAACAGAGCTATTCTCAGACTTGAATGGATTCGAATCCAAAAAGAGACTCAAATCATTTAATCCAAACGTGTTGAAAATATTTGTAATATTTGAATTGCAGTATAATAAAACTAAACAATCTACTATAACTAATTAAGTGAAAGCAGATGATAGGAAAGTGCAGAAGCTCCTTCCTCCTGTGGAAATTAATAGTAACTCCACACCTAGAAACATAAAAATAACACGACAATTCTATAGAAAGAAAATGTGAGGTGAATTCACTAGGCATGGTTGACGAAAACACATTGCTTCTTGAAGAAGTTACACAAAGAAGATGGATTTGGATATGAAGCAATTGCTGGATGTTCCCACCCTGAGCCCGACGTCGAAGATGAACTCCTACTACCCTCATCTCTATAATTGCTTTTCTCCGATTTAAGAGCTTGAATTGTAATATTGTCTGCATAGATTAATGGCTTTGGAGATAGAATGAGTGGTGATAATAATGGAATAGCCTTTGAAGAATCACCAAAAGGGTTAGAGGGACGGTCATTGTGAACCTTATCAATGTCAAGAGAGGTTGGTGCATGCCTTTGTAGCCTTGTAGGGGGTCTATTCCTCTTTACCAATAAATCACCTTTGTTCTCCATTAATTAATTAATAATGTAAAATGAATGTATTACAACAAACTCTACAATGTTTAATTTTGTAATCAAGTTTTAAGAAGCTTTATACATATACAAGTACAACAATAAGAATTCGAATAACCCTCATATCATAATATTGTTTTTGTCCAAATGTAGTTAGATTTGATTTAAAGGAATGTGTCAAAAATGGACAAGACAGAAAGGATGGTAGACTTGACTTTCCTTTGTTAACGGGTATCAATTGTAAGTTAACAACAAAATTGTCCTAAGTTTGGGTAGCTTATAGAATTTCTAGGAGTATTTTTCCCAACAATCTTTATTTGTTCATATTGAAATTAGTCATGGTTTTTTTAGTTCATTCAATTAATGTTATTTCCCCGAAAAATGTGGAGGAAAATGAGAACGTGTGTTTATTTTATGCTTCTACTTCTTCAGTCATGGTTTGTTGTTGTGGAAGGTGATTATAGATAAACATTAAAACCAGTGTTTACTGATAATAGGACTGAAAATTTCTAAGTAATTCTATTTATACACTATTTGCTTTTCGGATGGTTAGAAGTGTTCCATGAAAATTTAGCTGTCTTGCAATCTTGTCAACGTTTTTACTTGTTTTTTGTTTTTTTAACACTCAAGTCATCCTAAAGGTTTATTTTTTATGACGACTTTAAAAAAAGAACAATTAATCTATATTATATTTAGCGTCCGACATACCTCTAATAAAATTATTTTTATCGGACCGAACTTATGAAAAGAAGGAAAAAAAAAACAATTACATCAATGAGAATAATTAAGTTACAACAACCAAAAAAATTATATCTTTAAATCATCTCTTCTTTAATGAATCGCTCTTCTTTTCCTTTATTTTACGTTCAAGGAGAATAACTATTTGATAAAATATCCATAATATATAGTAACTTCAACATTGGAAAATTTATAAAAGATCAACATGTTACACGAGTAACTTCAACATTATAGGATTTTAAAAAGATCTACAATATGTACGTAAATATGTGAGTTTTTTTTTAAACGGTCAATGCTATCATGTTATTCGTTAATTTGTTAATATTTATTGAAGAGGGAAATCAAACTTGATACCACTTTTATCACTCAACTCCTTACTCATCCATACCACCAAGCCAACCTTATAACTCTCAACTTCACCGATGATTAATTGAAAAAATATATAAATAGATCCATAATGTGTCTAAATGTTGGATTCGGCGGGTCACTAAATTCAATTTTGAGGATAATATGAAGGGTCAACGGTGCCTATGGTATCATAACCCACTTCCATAATTAAATTTAAGAAAGAAATTTGTAGAAGTAATGAAAAATGAAGAATGAATGGAAATATTGAAGGATGCAAGACTATTTATAGTCATAAAACGTTACTAGACTGTAACTACAGTCAAAGGAAACATGTATAATGTTTAAAATTCAATTAACACACCACAAACCATCCAAAACTTGCCTGTAACGTCACAATCCACATTCTAGGTTGGTTCAGATTATATAATCTATATTCATTTTCTTAGTATTTCAAATTATATAATCCGAATGAGTCTAAGACCGTGTTAAAACTTGAAGTTTGGAGGGTTTGATAGGGTTCAAAATACATGAAATTTAATTTCAACAACATATATTAAAAATAACAATTCCAATAACAAATTTTTCAACAACATAATTCATAAACATAAAACACACACAAAAGATCATGGATTAGCAAAACTTAAATCTTCATCTGCTTCTTCCATGCAAGTCATGATTTCTTCATAGGTCTTAGACTGAATCGAACTTTCCTAAATATGTTCGAATGATCCGACCATGGAAACGTCCAACTCGATCGGTCCTTTAGTATTGTACTGACCAAATATTGAGAGCATGGTTCTCACGTCCTCGACGTTGTTGAGCTTCATCAGGGTGAACTGAACGCTTCCATTTGAGTCGGTCGATGGACGATGACACTCAACATTGTCCATCCTCTTGGTGTCTTTATTGTTGAGTCAACAGTTGAGTTGGTCCAACCGATCCTTCAACTCAGACAGTATGACATCGACCAAGACCCCTAAACACATTAGGTTTTCCCATGTTGAAGTAAATTATGGCTATCTTGGTATTCAAATCTTCTACATTAGTGTTCGTGCTTCTTTGTTTTGTTTTACAACAAATTAAACAAACACGTCAATTTATAGAAGTTTATGTGTGTCGTGGACCACATAATGTGTCGGTGCAATGTGGACCATACAAAAATATTGTACTTGAATGATTTGGATTATACAATCAGAAATGTCACAAACCCTCCAAATTATGAATTTTAACATAGTCTTGGACCATTTCAGATTATACAATATGAACAATTTTGGATGGTTTCAGATTATATAATAAGAACGAGTTCAAAATGTGGATGATGGCTTGGTTAGCAAGATTGACTCATCTTGACTCCATTTTTGGCCTTGAATGGCCAGACTTTCTTAACCACATTTTTTGACCCTCATTGACTGACCTTTACATTCTATGCAACATTTCTCACATAAATACCCACGTATTCTTTACAAATTCTCATTCCATCCCACGTTATCTCCTTCTCTTTTATAGTAGTGTTCATGCAAAAAAGTTCTATCGTTAGCCTTTCATGCAAAAAAGTCCTCTCATATTGTTGTAGGGATAATATAAATGGTCAAAGGACAATGTCTCGCTTTGTAAATGAGCATCCTCCGTCTAGATTTGGGTTGCTCATTAGAGTCTCATTTTCCTATCCTATCCTTTAGAGGACGTGCACGAGGAAACAAACCTTGTCCTCGTCTCCTTAGGATGTGCGAGAGAAAAGAACATTTCCCCTCCTTCCTCCTCCATCTTATTCACTACAAGTTTAGCTTTAAGTGTCTAATAATTTATTGTAATAAACATTATTATTATGTAAATGTATTATGAAATATTGAGCACATATTGATATCTTGTTTCTTGTCTCTTGAAATTTATGTCCTTTTTATATTTTTAGTTATTTATGCCATTTTAATAATATATGTCACTGTTGTTACGAAAAGTTGATTGAAAGTTGTTTAAACTTATTTCAGATTATATAATCTATAATTGCTTATGAAAAAGTTTGGATTAAATAATCCAAACAAAGATGTGTTCGAAATTCAATAGGACACCTGAAAAGAGAGTATGGTGGAAAAAGAAATATACATTTAAAATTCTCAATGTTTGAAGTTATTGGTGTGGATCACAGATGAATGTACGACACATCCATCACTGGAAAGAAAAAAAATAGGTCCAATCTACACTTTCTACTGTGCATAATAATGCTTCGTTTTCTTTTTCTTTAGAGAAATGATATTGTACAACCACTTTTTGACAACTTTACAACCCTATTTCTCATACTCACATGTGTTTTTATTCTCTCTCTTCTTCTTTCTCTCTCCATTGTTTTTGTCCAATCACAAAAGAAGAAAAATGGTTGTCACCAAAGTTGTTTAATATTAGTTGTACAAATATCACTCATCTTTTCTTTATCGAGGTATGTTTTATCACTAACAAGTTTTTGACAACTGATGAGACAACTAAAGATATACTCCCTCCGGTCTCAAATATAAGAAAAGATTCCTTTTTTAGGTTCATTGAATAATTAATGTATCTGCTTTACAATGTAGACCAGATACATTAACTACTCAATGAACCTAAAAAATGAATCTTTTCTTATATTTGAGACCGAAGAGAGTACAAGATAGTATAAGTATCGACATCGAAATCAAAAAGAGCAAAAAACTATTAAAAAAACTAATATCTCTAAGAAATTCTTCTGGACAGATAAGTTGGGTTCCAAAGCGAATTGGTAGTCATCTTAAAAGAAATTCTTCTATTTTTATTTGTGTTTTTAATATTTAAAATAAAATTAATTATTACTTAAAATAAAATTAATTATTAGTTAATTTTATTTTAAAAAGTCAAACGGTCAAACTCAGACATTAAGTAGGAAGAAGGATATTGTTGGTAAGAACCAGCGACCTAACACTCAAATCTCTTTGTTGAGATATATTAGTTTCACTCATTTATCTCCTAAATTAGAGAGAATTGTAAAATACACATTGAAGGTATTTAAAAACTGTCACTCAAATCTTCTTTTTGAGGTACATTAGTTTTTATATTGAGGTATGTTTTTTCACCAACCATTCTTTAACAATCTATGAGACAACCAAAGATATAAAAGTTAGTATGAGTATTGACACTGAAATCAAGAAGAGCAAAATTGCATGAAGGGTTGTCCATTAGGTTGTCCCAAATGGTTGCAAAATATCATTTCTCTTTTTACTAACATTATCAAGTAGTGCCTTTTTTTTATCCATGTTATAAATATGAAGTTTTCACTTGTTTAGTCGTAACTAATCTTTGTGAAATAATCTGTTTGACACACAAGTTGAGTTCCAAATCAAATTGGTAATCAACTTAAAGAAAATTCTTCTACTTTTATTTATGTTTATAAAATTTAAAATAAAATTAACCATTCCTTAGTTTTTATTTTGAAAAGTCTAACGGTGAAACTCACACATTAAGTAGGAAGAATAACATTGTTGGTAAGAACCCGTGACCTAACACTCAAATCTCCTTGTTGAGTTACATTCGTTTCATACCTTTAACTCCTAAATTAGAGAGAGAATTATAAAATAGACACAGAAGATATTTAAAAAATGCTCCTATACACAATTCAGAGTAATCATGTTTGACACACTACATAGTGAGTACTTTATTCCATTCAACCTAATTTTATACAAGGATGAGAGTGATCTTTTTAGTCTAATTATTGGGCACATATACAGAAAAAGCCGGAAATATATATAAGGGGTACAAATAGTGATCTACAAAAAATGTAAAAGTATAATGTACATATATATTGCAAGGACTTTTAATTTGTCTGAAGAATTCTCCCACGGTTCTCAACTCCTTGACCAACTGCAAAATGTGGAACGATCACATGAATTATTGTCTTTCTGTAGCAAAGTATAATTTCATATTAGGATATAATATAGGAAAATTGTTTAAGAAAACATGTTATTTACCTTCTTGAGTAGTGTTGTTTCTTTGTGAAGAATTAGCATGTGTTATAGGATTTTTGACAACATTTTTTTGTTGTGGTTGTTCATCATTCCTTAGAAAAGAATTCACAGCTCCTTTCACCTTCTCAATCACACCAATACCATTAGAACTTCTTCTAGGACTCATTAATGCTTGAGAATGATATGAACTTTTAGGGCTAGTAGTATTCTTCGCACTCGATGAAGCAGATGAAGATGAAGATGATGATGAATTTTGCATCATTGATGAACTAAGAGGAGCAACAGGGGTTATAGAACCAACACCATATTTTGAGGGTGCAGAACGAGATGATGCATTTGATCCTTTGACGTTGGATAGTGTCGCTTTCTGATTAGTCATTGTCATGTTCTGATTTGAACTATTTGTAGTTATTGGTGCAAGTTGAGGAAATGTTGTTCTTGTTGTTGGGGACTTGATAGGACTAAGTGCATTTTCTTGATCTTGTTGCTCTCCTGGTTTCACTATCTTCAAGACGCGCTTCTCGGAGATTACTGGATTCGCTCTTGGATGTTGTCTTGCATTTTCTTTGTATTCCTCTGGTGCCAACTCTGATTCATAGACTGAAATAATGGAATATATGCATTGTTCACATTAGAGTTATATATATAGAAATAAAAAAATTATTGTGAAAAATAATAAATTTAAGACTAATTAAGGTTTTAAATCACGATCGCATTTTGTTTGTGATCCTTGATTTGTTATATAAAATTATTGTCAATTATGAACGATGTGATCATAATTGCATTCACGATGTGACCATAAAGATTTAAAAACTTTGTTGACATTGCAGTCACAATTGGAGATACGACCATTCTTTAAAATGTTACTTAGAAATTTAATAGTTATATTTATTACTTGGAGCTCCAAGATACTCGGCATCTTCTTCTTCTCCTTCTTCGTCTTCTAAGCTAACGCCCCAAGATGGAGTGATATTATCGTCGTCCTGTCTTTTCCTGCTGAGGCTGTTACGTAATACTAATTTCCTGGCCCTCTCCTTTACTTTGGCGAGAACAGATTTTCTCTGATAGAGACTATGATCTTCTTCCAGGTCATGGTTCTTCATCCTCTCAAAGAAAGGAGAAGAAGGGGAAGGAGAGGTTGGAGAGTAGGTTGGTGACATCCTAGAGGAATCCCCTCCTGCACATGGAAACATAACATAAATAAATAGCAGGACAAAACTTAGGTGCACTAATACATATGTGTTGTTTGTGATTATAACCAATTCAGTTATTATTTGTACAACCAATATTAGACAATTTATGCGACAATTACTTCGGAGGAATTCATGTTATGGAAACATAACATAAATGAATATAATTTGTACTAGACAAAACTTAGGTATAGTAATCCATGTGTGGTTTGTGTGATGATGTTAACCAAATCAATGTGTTAAGTGTTATTTGTATGATCAATATTAGACAATTTTTGCGACAATTACCTCGGAGGAATTGTTCCATGGTAGCAATGGTAGGACTTCGTGGTTTAGTATCAACATGTTTCAACGTGCGTTCGGGGTAAGGCATTTTTTCTGAAAATTTCCTTGGATTACAATATGCTTCAGCTTTTAAAATAACCTTGCTTTAACTTTTTGGGCTTAAGTTCAATGGTTAATAATAAAAGGGTAAAAAATTAACACAAAATGAACCGTTGTGGAGCAATTGGTTCCGGGATTATAGCACTGAGCAAGATTATCTATAAGGCTATATACCTTGAAGATACATTCGTGGACTCATTTTTTGCACGTGGAGATTCACAAATTTTCTTGTTACTAAACCTCACAAAGAAGTTCTCGACCTTAAATAGTGATTTGACTAAACTAAGCCATGATAACAAATTCAATCTTTTTTTTTACTAGAGAAAAATAAATTAAAACTTTTTTTAAAACGGAAAATATATTAATCACAAGTTTAGGCACATGATGTGCTACCCAAGCAAGAAGATCAATGTCTTAATCGACACAACCAACCACAATAGAAAAGAAACATTAAACTTGAAAGTTTTATTGTTTATTGGAGGCACTCAATGTTGAAAGTTGAAACACTTCGTAAATGGAATTTGATAACTCAAACTATAGTGTATATACTCCCATTGACTTGTATTTGAAACAGTATATAATAGCTCGGTGAATTTAGTCTTGTAACCTTAAACAAATGAGCTTAAATTTATTCAGAGACGGTTGTAAAATTGTCATTAGTAACACTTTAATTAATAAAAAAAAATTCTGTTCCCAAATTTAAAAATAAATTTAAAAAATAAATATATTATAATGGCTATAGTATTTTTAGAGTAGCACTAATTTTTTCATTAATTCTATAAATATTTTAGTCCTTTTTTGTTGAAAAAGCTGAGCGAATATATTAAAAACCAACAAAAGCTTCTATAGTACAAGGTGTATTAAAGAAAACTAAAATGTTTAAATGTTACAGTAACAGAGACAAGCTACTATACACCGTAGCCGAAAGAAAATAAAAAAATATGTTACAACCTTAAACTATACATTATTTATGTAAAATATGAAATACTATATCACTACTAAATATTCTCTAAACTCTATTTTACAATCATAATTTTCATTTGTTTCAAAAATATTTTTTAGACAAATGGGGTTAGATGGTGAACCAACTGTTCACCTTTTATATATATATATATATATATATATAGAAGGAATGGAGCACAAAAGAAGAAATGGAACATTGACCAAAACTTTCTCAAGCGATAAAAACTAAACATAAATTGGGAGACAAAAGTCACATGCATAAAAGAGAAAATAATAAGAAAACAAAAGGAAAAAGAAACCAAGAAAAAGAAAAAGAGCAAGAAAAGAAAGGAAACTCAAAGAAAGTTCTCGAATCAATCGAGTAACCTATCCCTAAAGTGTGTATTAATAACCTGAAAATTCTGCATATTCTTTTTATTGACCTTAGATACCACCTCAATGAAGAGCTCTTCCCTAGCAGCACAACAATTCTTCAAATAATTGATAGTTGCCACTCTCTCTTCCTCATCGGTATAAACCTGAGGTCCAATCTCTCTAGCATCATTTCCCTTCCTAGCTTGCTGCCCCAAAATCTGAATATAGTTTAGGTTTGTCACGGCGTCACTCCAAGGGCTAACAATTCGCATATCATGAAGTATGTTGCTATGTCGGCCTTTTCTTTGTATATCAGTCATCTTAATGGTATGAACAACATTTGTAGAGGAACCGTACCAACCGAAATGCTAGCAGATGACTCTTCCTCAAGGTTTGCAACATCTCCCACCAGCAAACTAGGTGCTGCCTTCTTCGACCTTATTATATCAAGAATATTTGTTAGCATATCTTTTTTTTTTGGTTAACATATCTAATATAATAAAAATATGCTTATTTTAAGGGAGTCCCTGATATGGACCCTTTTATTTAGGGTCCACCCATGGTCCTTGCTAAATGACTTGCAATAGTGGGTAAACACACTTCCTTCTCAATTTACATGGATGGCCTCCATATGAATCTTTAATGCGAGTGAGCTTTTGCAATTAAAACAAGCGAATCATCTAAATCACAACAGGCTCAATCCACGATTCCACAACTTTAATTCATCATTCAACAAAAGCTTAAATTCAAATTCAACAATTTAACATAGACACCCAAAATGATTTATGGTTCATAAACCTTATTCCCTTTAAGTCGAACTGAGATTCCATTGCAACTCTAGCATTTGAATAAGGTCTTAAACACAAAAGACAAGCTTCAATCCGTTTTTTGAGAAAAAGGGCAAACTCCACTACCATGATTGCAACTGTTAATGCTTTCACGCTCTCCGCATAACATCTCCATGATAATCACTTTCATACAAAACCCGAAGTCAAGTTCGTTAACTGGAACATTAATGGCTCCATGGACCTGGGATGTTATGCAGAGAAAACGTCGTGAATCTGTGGTTTCGTATCAGCTGTCGCGATGGATCAAGCATTTCAGAGCAAACCATTTTTCTTTTAATCTGGATTTCTTAAACCGGTTCGAGTTTTTAACGAAGAGATCGAAACATTATGTGGTTGTTACATTATCTGTGCGGAAGTTGTTCTTCCTGTTGGACTTTAAACGGATGGCAAAATAACAGGAAGGTGAATTGTACCAAATTTATACTGGAGTGGAAGTGTAATTACCCGCTATTGCAGGTCATTTACTAAGGACTATGGGTAGGCCCTAAAAAAAGGGTCCATATTAGGGGCTCCCTTATTTTAAATATGATAAAAAAAATTAATTCAAATTTATCCTATTATATTATGGTATTACTTGTATATATGATTGATAGAGCCAATTGTTACAGTTTATTCTTTAAATATTTGTTAGTTGCCACCCTCACTCCCTCATCGGTATAAACTCGAGGTCCAATATCTCTAGCATCATTTCCGCAACACCAAGAGATTCAGGGTGAACTTGAGGCAAGGGGTATTCTTCAAATGAGCCATCCATATGTTGGATTCTGAGGTGGTGAAGGTGAGGATGAGCATGATGTTGTTTGGTTTTGATGTTGTACATGGGAAGCCATCCATATGTTGAGCTCTTTAATATAAGGGCACATGTTAGCATAGCAAATCCAATTAGTACATTATCCCATAACCGCTGCCATTTCATCAAAATTGTTTAAAATCAATTCCTTAACCACCACCATCCAAAACATATTCCAAATTGTTCAAGCTTTGGTTAATCCAAAGAAGACCACGTGATTATTGATAGTTTACTGATGAATGCTGATAGTGGAAGCACATGCCTGAACCGTCACCACGGTCCAATTTCATATAATGTTGAGTACTAAGGTAATTTTCATACATTAACATTAATTACTTGCTGCACATCATAATCACGAGCATAAAGATCGTACCCACTGTTTGGTTAATTAATCTGTTAACGAAATGGAAAAAATATCTGGTTTGTTCTATACATTTTAAAGAAAAGAGAATTGTAGTAGCGTGTACTTTGAAAACTAGGTAAAACTAATTTTGGGAATCACTTTTTGATTTACAATTTATATATTTATGAACGCTTTTTGGAACTAAGACATGACAAAAAGCAAGCAATCACGATGGTATTTTGAATCGAATGGAACCATGCATATCCTTGACGAAGGATTCGGATATAACACAGTTACTGTGTGGATGTAGTAGTTGTTATGCACCGTCCGATCTGAAGTGAATGGTCAAGATTTGATACTATATGAAATTGTTGAAATTCGTGCAGTGAATTTAGAACTGTCCGATTATAGATTGATGGCCGAGATTTGTTACTGTAGTAAATTGTGTGAATTTGCTACAACAACAAATCCACGTCCTTTGACAAAAGTCTAATAATCTCAAGAGTCAGAGACTATTAATTTGGTCAACCAAAATAATTTTTCTAGTCATTTTAAGTTAGGTTTGAGATTATTTTGATAATTCAAGTTTCATTAGTTCAACAGAAAGGAAGTAAGTTCAAATTACCCTAAATTTTATTCATAAAAAGTATTGTTTTGATCGAAATTTAAGATTTTGAATGCCCAAAATGATTTATTTTTATTTTTTAAGAATGATAAATCTTTGTAATTGGCTCGGGCCTTAAACTATCATTATCTCTTCAATTTATTCTCTAAACTATATAAATACAATAGTCTCCGAAGTATATTTAATCCATCAATTTAATCTTTATAGTAGATAAAAATATGTTAATTTAGTCATTACATTTTAATACCGTGGACTAAATTGGTGGATTTTATATAGTTTAGAGACTAAATACTTATAAAGTTTAAGGGATAAATTGAAGAGGCATAGATAGTTTAGAGAAGGGGAGTATAAAACTCAATTTGGCCCATTAATTTGTTATATTTCGGAAACTTTGGCTCGAGCCTAACCTACACCCAAGAAGAAACAGAGACAGAAGACGAGAATAAAATATTGGTAAGACTGAAGTAGGGACCGAGTCTCTTGCACTCACACCGACTAATACTCTCTCTCTATTGGAAGTTTATTTGATTAGATTAATCGGGTTATAGGGTCGGGTGAGATAGACATTCAACTTGGTCTAACCCCGTCCTTATACATTCATAATTTAGAGACTAAATGATATTTTTTTTCATTTATAAAATATACACCGCTAAGAAAATGAAATTAATTTGAGTAAAAAAATAGAGTTTAATGATGGTGGATTGATGGTTCAAAACAATTTTGCACATATAACTAATTAAAATATTTTAAATTACCACGTAAATTATAAACATTAATTAATGTGACAAGTGTGTTTGTTTCAAGTTATATTTGTTGATTCCCGGGAATAAAATGATAGGAATATATATGCCTATGTTTGTTACAAGTTTATTAAATTTTATTCCCGGGTATAAAATGTTCCTGCGAATAGAAAAATTTTCCCAAGGAAAAGGATGTGAATAAAGTTCTTATGGAGATGAGAATAAATTCATAAATAGTTGCCTATTATAATCCCTATTTTTATAATTCCAAGAAATGTTATTCTTAGGAATAAATTTGATAAACTTGAAACAAACACACAATGTTTTGATCCGTGCAAAATTGGTCTAGACCGTCAACTCAGAACCATTAAACTCAAAAAAATAACCTCTAAAAAAAAACAGTATACCCCTCCAAATCGAATCGTACTGGATGAATGAATGAATTAACATTTGCAACTGAAAATCATGGTAAGTAGATAATTACATTTCTTGATAGTCAAAAGTGCATTAACATTTGATTTTGGGGAGGGAACCAAAAACCCTTTCAAAACCCTCTTTTTCTCTCATCACTCTCTTCTTCTTCTTCTTCTACCTTCTGCAGCTATCACCTTCTCAACTGCAAAACATGTCTTCTCTTGTCCCATCTAACAACATCGCCACCATCTTATCCGGCCGTCGCAAAAACAACAACAAACCTTCTCTCCCTAAATGCAACAACTGCTCTCTACCTTCCCGTCGCCGCCGTGTCTTCAAACCCCTCACCACCACCGTCGCCATTTCCTCCGCCGCTGCCATTGCCGTCCACTGTAACAAACCCGTTTTCCTCTACGGCAACAACACTGGTGGTATTGGTGGAAGTAATGGTGGCAGTGGTGGTGGAGGATGGTGGTTTGGTGGTGGTGGAGGAGGAAACGGAGGAGGAGGATTCTGGTCTAGGTTTTTTACTCCGGCAGCAGCTATTGCTGATGAAACTAAATCTGAAGAATTTGATTCTCATGGTATGCCTGTCAATATAACTATTCAATTGAACAAACTCAGTGGTTTTAAGAAATACAAGATTTCCGAGATTACCTTTTTCGATAAGAAACAAAAAACAAAAACTAGTTCTGGTGATTCTTTTAGTGAAATGATTACTATTGTTCCCGGCGGTGTTTACACAAAGGCGCAATTACAGAAGGAATTGGATAGTTTAGCATCAAGTGGAATGTTTGAAAAGGTTGATCTTGAAGGGAAGACAAATGCCGATGGAACTGTTGGAATCACGGTTTCATATAGTGAGAGTACTTGGGAGGCTGCTGAGAAGTTTCGTTGTATTAATGTTGGTATGATGCCGCAGACACAGCCGATTGAGTTGGATCCTGATATGACTGAGAAGGAGAGGGTAAAACAGTATATGAGTCAGGAGAGGGAGTATAAGAGGAGGATGGAGAAGGCGAGGCCGTGTATTTTGCCAAGGACGGTTCATTTGGAGATTATGGCTATGATGAGGAAAGAGAGGAGTTTGAGTGCTAGGTTGTTGCAGAAGATTAGGGATACGGTTCAGAAGTGGTATCATGATCAAGGGTATGCTTGTGCTCAAGTGGTTAATTTTGGAAATCTTAATACGAAAGAGGTTGTTTGTGAGGTTGTTGAAGGTGATATCAGTCAATTGCAAGTTCAGTTCATCGATAAGCTTGGCAATGTTGTTGAAGGCAACACTCAAGCCCCTGTGATACATAGAGAGCTTCCCAAAGAGGTATAATATTATACACTTCATTGTTTACGTTGTTACCTGTTATACATATGGGAGATTCATAGGCTTCTTTTTGTTGTCAATTTAGAGGGTTGTCAATTTTTGTTATATGCTGCGTAATTGATATTTCTAGTATGGTTAGTTGCTACCAATTTCAATGATTGTTTGCATATTTAGGATATCAGGTTGTTTTGTTATTATGGTTTGTGATTGTGTTGTTGGTCCTAAATCTGATCATTGGTTTTAGTTACTCACTCGATGGATCTTTGCATTGGATTAACAGCTGCGCCCAGGTAACACCTTTAATATTGAAGCAGGGAAGCAAGCTTTAAGAAACATAAACTCCCTTTCTTTGTTTTCGAATATCGAGGTTAATCCACGGCCTGATGAGACTAGTGAGGGAGGCATAATTGTTGAAATTAAGGTAAAAGAGATGGATCAGAAGACGGTTGATGTCAGTACTGAATGGAGTATTATCCCTGGACGTGGAGGGTCTCCGACTCTGGTATTGTACTTCTGTCAAATTAAACATCAATTTTCTTCAACCACCGAGGGATTTTTTCTGCTCGTTTAATCTGATTGATTGCCGTTCAATTTTGTTCAGGCCTCACTTCAACCCGGTGGAACTATTTCTTTTGAGCATCGGAATCTGCAAGGACTGAATAGAGCTCTTAGTGGTTCCATTACAACCAGCAACTTCTTCAACCCTCAGGTACTCTTGAGCCAGTCTGCTTCATTTTATTCTGAAAATAGTTTTTTGTTTTATCAATATTGGTACTGGTATCAGAAAATTCCCTTCATGTTTTCTGCTAGGATGATCTTGCATTTAAGATGGAGTACGCACATCCATATTTGGATGGTGTAGATAATCCACGAAACCGAACTCTTCGTGTAAGCTGTTTCAATAGCCGAAAGCTGAGTCCAGTATTCACTGGGGGCCCCGGGCTGGATGAAGTGCCACCAATATGGGTTGATCGCGGTGGTGTCAAAGCTAATATTACAGAGGCAAGTTACTTGTTGTTCTTTATTGTTACATTAACTATTTAGGCTAATGGTAGTAATTTTTTATCTTCATTTTCATGTTGTGTGCCAAGCAGAATTTCACGCCACAGAGTAAATTCACTTATGGACTTGTAATGGAAGAGGTAACAACTCGTGACGAAGGTAATCAAATCTGTGCAAATGGTCAAAGAGTACTACCTGGTGGTGGAATTAGTGCAGATGGACCTCCTACCAGCCTCGGTGGTACTGGCATTGATCACATGGCATTTTTACAAGCGAATATCACTCGTGATAACACACGTTTTGTGAATGGAGCTGTAGTTGGAGCGAGAAATATGTTCCAGGTGACTATCTCATCCGTCACTAACTGTCTTTAAAGTTGCTTTTATGGATGCTTTAAGCCTTTTTTTATTTGCTTACATGGATGCTTTAAGCCTTTTTATTATCTTTAAGCCTTTTTCCTCTTATAATTGTATTGGTAAACCTATCTTGTTTATGTGACTACTCATCATAAAATTCTCATCTTTGTGATACTGAAATTACTTGTTTGTTAATTCTTTGCTGCCAATATTCAGTCTTATATATCCTTGTATATTTTATAATTGTGTGCTAAATTTTTCCTTTTAACCTGAGTGATGCTTTTCTCTAGCTGATTATACCCTAAATGTTCTTTCATTTCAACCATCCTATTTAGATCCTATGGTTAACATTTTCCTCCGTTGATGGACTATTTTTTTCTTGATTGTTGACTATGTATAATATTAAATTTTTTAACTGTAATATTCTTTTGTGTTAGCTGAGCTCTCAAGAAAACTTGTCTAGTTATATCCTTTGGATCAATATAAAAGTTGGCATATAAACCTATCTACAAAGATAGGAGTAGTAGAGGGAACAGGTTAAGGATATAATCTATGTAGTCTATAGTGTGCTATAGCGGCGTGTAGAGTGTTCAGTGGCTTCTATAGAAAGTAGCGGAGCCTTTTGCTGTAATGATCAAAATCGCAGCTATTTGCGCCATTACAGCTGCTAAATGCTTCAGGGGGATTTTTTTTGTTTTTCTTGAAATATTTAGTTACCGTAAGCTTTAGACAATTAGTTTTTATTTTTTATTTTTACTTTTTTGTATTTGCTTCTATCTTTGATTTCAGACCTATTACTTTTGATAGAATTTATGAATATTTCATGAATTTTAAGTATTACTTTTATTTCACGAATATTTCAGACCTATGACTACTATTTAATATTTAATATGAACATAAAATTCAGAATAGCTGTTTTTAGCTTGGCCTCTAGGTGCGGTTATCCTTGATTGATAATTATTGATGTTACATTAATTCAAGATTGATATGGTATTTTAGCGTATCTGCTCTTTTGAGGTTAACTAAATGTAGGCGTTGTTAGAAAATAATAGTTATAACATGATTCCATCTTTTGGATGTCATGTGGAAGCATTCTTTTTAGCCAACAACTAAACCTTTTCCATTATATGATGTCGGCTACTTGGATAAATCAATGCCATTGACATTGAGCTCTAACTACACATTTTCAGTGAACACTTCAATTCATGGTCCAACTTGCACTACCTTTGAGGACAAGATATTTATGTTTTCTATTTAAGACTCTTGAAGTATGCGATAGACCTGTGACAATGCTTTCTGATTATACAGTTTTTATATATGCAAACTGCAGGTAGATCAAGGCCTAGGCATTGGCACCCAGTTCCCATTCTTCAATCGCCACCAGCTAACTCTGACACGGTTTATCCAGTTGATGTCTGTGGAGGAAGGAGCTGGAAAACCACCCCCACCAGTTCTTGTCCTCCATGGCCGCTATGGTGGTTGTGTAGGCGATCTTCCAAGTTATGATGCTTTTACTCTTGGTGGCCCTTATTCTGTAAGGGGTTACAACATGGGTGAACTTGGTGCTGCCAGAAACATGCTGGAGGTAGGAATTGCTAGCCTCGTTTTATGATTCTTTATCAAGATTTTATTTTAGTTAACTTTTATTATCTGTTTACTAATTCCTTTTTCTTTCCACAGCTTGCAGCTGAGTTACGGATACCGGTTAAAGGCATGCAATTGTATGGTTTTGCAGAGCATGGGAATGATCTAGGAAGTTCAAAGGATGTCAAAGGGAACCCTACAGAAGTCTATAGGCGAATGGGTCAAGGTTCATCTTATGGTGTTGGTGCCAAGCTTGGTTTGGTCAGAGCAGAATATGCCATTGATCATAACTCAGGAACTGGTGCCTTATTTTTCCGTTTTGGAGAGAGGTTTTAAGCTGCAAATTAGTCACAGTACATTTTTTAGTTTAAGTGAACGCCATGACTGGTAGACCTTTTTTTTTAGTACTCGGATAATTGGTATAAAGTTCTGTAATAATATTAATGTAACTGATTGTCTTTATGTTTGCTATTAGATGGTTTTTATTTCTGAGCTTAGTGATACTGCAAAGTCCACAAGAACAAATGAAACCTTGTATGAGTTTTCTTTGATAAATATAATTGTTCAATGATTTTTATTGACTGGGGATAGTTGTCTACTGACTAAGGGTTCGAATCTTGATCAATTTGTGTGCTTATTATTGTAGATGTAGATGGATGGATAGACTCATAGACATAGACAGGATAGTTGTCTGATGATTATGGATTTGAATATTCATCTCATGTTTTCCACTTTGAGGAATGATATTTTCACATTCAATTTCCAACAACTTTTATCCTATAACATTATTTAATAGTAAGAATTGGTTGTTTATTAAATATATAAACAACCTTTTTAGTGACAACCTTTTTTCTCTCTTTTTATTGGACAATAACAATAGAGAGAGAAAAAGGAAGAGAGAGAATAAAAGTATAATGAGAGTATGAGAGAGAGGGTTGCTACAAAAGTTGTTTAAAAATATCATTTCTCTTCCACTTTTATCTTATAACATTATTTAATAGTAAGAATTGGTTGTTTATTAAATATATAAATTAATAATCAAGTGGTTTATATTATGAAAGTTTTGTACTGAAGTTCATTGTTCCATCAAATTTGTTTTAGTGTGCAGTGTTTATCAAATTAACTAATTGTTTTCATCTTTTTTATGCTTGTGTTTTTATGGAAACAATGTGAGTTCTACGGTGGACCACCTTTATAAGAGGTTCGTCATGTAACAATACTTAAAACTATCAAAAAATTCAACAATGGTCGATAATACTATTATGAAATAAAAAACTCATGACTGTCTTTACGACTGAGACAATAACTTAATTGGTGTATATTCAATACAAGTGTATGTATTTTTTTTTTATTTAATCAAATTGGTATCAATTAAGCAATAATTTCAATCATAAAAATGAGAAGGATCAGTAGATTATTATTTTGGTTAAAGATTTAAATATTTTTGAAGTACTAGTCCACATGGGACCAATTATGAAGGTGACACATTAGAATTTCTCGTAAAAAAAACATATGGGACAATATGAATGAAAATTCAAAATTCCCGAAAGTATACTCTAAAAAAATAGAATACGATGCATTTAAAATTGTAGAAATGCAAATAGCTTGTCTATATCTGTCCAATGTTCTCATAAAAAGTTTTGCTAAATAAATGAAAACATGTTTATGCTTTACATAACGGGTTTCACTATGTTTCTACATTTTTTTCTTGGTTTCATGTCACCAGAAAGACATCCATATTTGAAGTTGTGGCCTGGTTCTGATTCGTTTGTTACAGTCGTCATATTACAGTCAACCCAAAACTCATAAAATAAATGACACAAGAGACGGTTCTAATCATCTCTATAATAACATTGAAATGCATTTTGATAACAAAGTCAAACATAAGGACAAACTTATTAACATTTTGCAATTCAAAATATCATTTTGAAAAATTGATATATGGAATATATTGATACAGTCCTACAATTTCAAAGACTAAATTACATATTTACTCTTCAATTTGGTGACTCAAATTTACAAGAGCCACCAAAAGATAAATAAATGAGAGGCAATAAATTGGCATTTCCTCTTCAACTAGCTATCATTGTGTTCTATAAGCCTAACTCCTTTTTTAACCGAGCTAGAGTGGCTTCAATTTCATCAAGGTTATCCTCAACACTTGTGTTTCCCTTGCTAGCTCCACCTTGAGTGTTGTTGCTTGGTGTCTCTGTCTCATATAAATTAGATGAATTTCCTCCTCGAGGACTTTCATTTGAATCAACAATATTGAGTTCTTTCTCGAGGAACTCCACAAATTCTTCGCCTATTTCCTGAAAGTTAAAATTTCAAAAATTATGAGTCCACATGTAGGTCCTTGTTGCATACTGAAGGCTTTTATTGAGATTAATTTTGATCCCTGTCAATTTAAAAAGTTTTACACTATCAACAAATCACTATCAATATTATTTGATTTTAAAAACAAATAGGATTGAAGTCAAATGTTTTTAATGATCAAATGATCACGATTGATTGACAATGTAAAAATTCTTCATACTAACAGTGTATATAATTGAATCCTTAACTGAACTCCAACACAAACAAATAAAAACGTTAGCAGGAGGTCTCACCGACAACTCCTCCCATAGGCTCTTCGGCTTTCCTTGTGAAGCCGCACTGGCTTCCCAGTTCTTGAATTCTTCTTGAAGATCCTTAAAGAAGTCTCCTGAAATAACAAAATTATCAGATCTCAAACACCACGTGAAATGAAATATAAAACTAAGTTGTAACACTAGTGACATCCCTTTGTCCCGGTTGATAGATTTATATGGGGACACAATCAATCATTGACCAGTAAAATTTGTAATGAAATGCAGGCTAAACTTATGGCTGGCTTGATCACTTGTTGTCTACCAGAGAGTATATAGCTACCTATTGTTATTTGAACATCTCTCAAAAAATTACCTGCAGCAGCAAGATGTTGAAATAAGATTTTTTTTAATTTCTATTGAAAAGGAAGTTGCTAATTTGATCAAATGGCAGGACAGGAAGCATGTGATGAGTTTTAAAAAATATATCTCAGACAGTTATAAGTAAATAATTAGTATTAGAAGAGAGTTCAAGGACTAAAGGAGAACATAAATAGAGGGCGATTGAGGTAAAATCAAATAACTAGCATGTGTTCATAATATGTAAGAAAAAAATGGGGAAATTCTCCGTAGCATCTTGGTTAAATTAAATCCAGACAATAAACCAAAACAAAATCAAAATTTAATACGCAGCCTGACAGTTTTTAACAGCACCAAATACATGAATGGTCTGCTGATTGGAAACTTTTCCGAGCTGTATCTGAGCTAGACCTCGCTGAAAATCATTTGGTTGTTGTTAGAGATTAGCCCCTAGAAAAATGCAGTGTAAGGCTGCATAAAATAGATTTGTAACTTTGAGTTTAAGTTTATTCGGAGGCATGCGAATATGGTAGCTCATAATCTAGCTATAGCGGTCATTTCCTATGTTGATCGCCAAGTCTTTGATTTTGTTCCTCCTTGTATTTCATATCTTTTGATTAATGAAATGAGTTAAATTTGTTTGTTTAAAAAAAAAATAGATTAGTAATGGGTCCAATCGTTTTCTAGATCTTGTTAAGATGGAAGCTTAACAGCACCAGATTATCCTTTATCTATATTACCTTAGAATATCTTTGTGAATTTGTTTAGGTAATTGTTCTTGTTGCTAGGTCCTGTACTAATAGTACTAGTACTTAAGGTTATCAATATCATATTTCAGCCGTGCTTCGGCCCTCTTTTTATCCAAAAAACAAATACTACGTTTCAGTTTATTACGCATGACTCAAGGTTCGGGCAGCCATCACTACAATTCTGTCTGACCTCTCAGACAGGTGAGTGATCATCACAAGTCTGGGAGCAACAGTTGTCCCTTGTTTCTTGTGATTTTAACCGCATAGAAAGGGGAGTCACAAGTTTGGTGCAGGAATTTTCCAATGTTTGATATTTTTCTTTAGTATTTAGGGATGGTCCAGATATGTTTCTCTCCTTCCTGTGTTTGAATGGTTCAGGATTTGCTAATGTGCTAAGTTTCTCTTGGCAATAGCTTCCTGTAAAAATGGGTTGCAGTTTCTTCTCTTCTGTCTGCTTGTTGCCTAAGTTATTTGGCTAGATGAGATAACATTCTTTTTTCTTATATCTGCGAGTTTGTTACTTGTTATAGTAAACTTCAGTTTAAGGTTGAGTGATAAAAATATCTTAATGGATTTATTATGGCTATATCATTAGCTGGCTTGGGATCTACTAGTACTGTTAGTATTAGACCAAATTAATAACATAGAGAAAAGAGCATTAGACACCATTACATCCTACTAATAATATATGCCGGTTTATCACTTTGCACCACTTTTCTGCCTTTTTCTTTTTCCCAAATCCTATCCTATTATCCTAAGGCTGTAATTCTGTAACGGCTGTATAAGCAATAGCAAAATTTAAAATGTATTCAAAATTAAATTTTGCAGATAGATCTCCAAACAAGACTGCAAATAAGTAAAACAAATCTTTACCTAATCCATAAAATTCTTCTTCAACTTGCTGATTCCAACTCTGGCTTCTTTGAGAAGAATTAGAACCACGATTTCCAGAATCATACTTTCTGCGGGAACTAGAATTTAGCAACGTATTGTATGCATGTTTTATCCTCAAAAATTTCTCCTGTGCATTGTCCTGTGAGAATACACTTTAAAATACATAAATAAGCACACTGCGTATTTGTATCTTATGATAGTTAACTATTGATACATTAATTGGAAATATAGGTAAAATCAAGGAATTGTCAGATACAATCTTATGGCAGAGAGATCACAATCCAAAATAGAGCCGTTACATGACTACATTAAAACATTAGATTTCTGCATAACATATAGAATACACTTTTACTACTTCCTTTATCCTTGTTTTTCTAAAATTCATACTCATGATTGAAAGCCAGTTATCACGATGGTGATCAATTTCACATTTTTTCTTCAATTTTTGTTTGTCTATCAGCGGAAGAGAGAGATCAGTTATCACCGTCATTTTTAGTGCTGGCCCGGGATTTACGTTAGAAAAATAAAACAGCATAGGAAAATCCAAGATTGGAAGATGATAAACAAACTACAAGTGTAAATACATGCAAGTCATAAGTTGTTCCGAGTCTTCTCACGTTGTTATTTTCTGATACGACATTCATATTATAACCATGGTAGATCCACAATTTGTTCCGACTTATGAGAACAAAAAATAAACGAAAGAACGATGTACTTTCCTAACAAGAAGACTTAAAAAGTCAGGGTACACATTTAAGATGGTTTTAGAGCAGTAAGTGCCCATTTATAAAAAAAATTGTCAAAACTCATCTGAATTCTGAAAGCAAAACAGCCATGACAAACCTTGTGACAATGTGAAAGTGGACAACAACGCAGAACACTCAGTAGAGAGCATTCTGACATGCAGCAACTGTAAGTGTATCTTTCCATTATAGACATAACACAATCAGTGTTGTCAACTGCGGATCGTGGAAAATAGCAAGTTGTTCAAATTCCGGTACATGATATAGCACCACTATAGCCGTTATTTCACAATATATTGTATTAAATAGCGATTTCTTCAATTTATGCTATGCAATGGCGCCACTATTTAACAACACTGAACATTATATTTGAGTTGCATTTTCTGTAGACCAGTCAATATTCACAGCACAATTTGGCTACAACAACGAAAACCAATAAAGTTTGCAACCATGAAATCTTTTATCTTCAAACAAAAGCTAGCATAAACATTGCAACCACATATCATTCAAAACTACTAAAAATATCCCAACAATGGTTAAAACCCCGAATTATCAAAATTTCCCCAAAACATAAACAATAGTTCACATATAACACAATAAAGAATTGGTTTTGCATTCAGCTTTCAATAAGTTATCAACAACAATCATGAAACATAAAATTTGCAAACCAATACAAAAACTTCCCCACAATAAACTACTAAGAGAGAGGAATAAAAGTGTTGAACATAACAATTACCTCTTTATTAACATCAGGATGATACTTAAGAGCAAGTTTCCTATAAGCCTTTTTGATTTCATTCACAGATGCAGATGGAGACAAACCAAGAACTTCGTAAGGAGACTCACCACGCTTTGCTCTCACAACTACCCTCATTCTATTGCCACCTCTTCCATGCTGCTTTTTGTTGGTGTAAAAGCTTGAATAATTGAGCACACATCTTCCATGGCTGATTCTGCAACTAGGTATGGAAATTAAAGAACTCGTTTGGTTTGGGAAGCATGAAGATGGTTGAAGAAATCGGAGAGAAAGGAACATGTTAAGAGGGAGAGTTAATCCATGCATGTTAATTAACAAATCTTTGTTTCTTCTATCATCTCTTATTGTTTTCGTCTATGTTGTTGTCGAGGTTTTTTTGGTTCGGTTGGAATAAACATCAAAGGAAAACACAAACCTTTTAGGATTGAAATTTGGAGCTTTGTCGGCTGTAAATAACCATATAAACGTGCAAGGATAGATTTGGAATAAATTTCTTTACAATTTCACCATTGGATTGGATTTTTTTTATAAAGGATGTGACAAAATCTTATGAAACTAACACTTGATGAATTTTGAGATACATGAAGAACAATTTACAAAAAAATAAGGATAATATCATTAATGGATAACAAAAGTCTCATTTAAAAGGTTTAATTTGACATAAATAAAATAAAATTGTGTTATAGTATATCATAATTGAAGTATATGATTGAAGTTTATGTTATGCCTAAAGTACGAACGATAAGAAGCATAATTTATTATGGAACGACATAAACTTGGATGTCATGTGGTTCAGGTGGAATTCACATGTCAATTTTGTTGTTAGATTCTTTCTTTAAAACTAAAAAGAACGTTTTTGTTAATGACTTTTGTATGGAAGGAAGAAAAAAAAGGCATGGGAAGATGTGATAGTATCTTATCTGAACACAGTCGAGACTCATTCAAATTGAATTTCCTCATAAAAAAAAAGTCACTTGTGACATTGTGATTGGTCTATGTCACTTAAGTGCTACCCTAATTATATACATGTAACATTCACTTTAGGAGCATCACCGCATGATCTTGACCATTCACAATTCGCCAAACATGGCAAGATCTCAGACTACCCGACGTCTTTAACGGATTTTTCTGACATTTCTCATGAATGACGACTATACTATATAAGTGCATCATTCTTCTAGAAACAATGTATGTATTACTTCAATATCTCTCACTAACTTGAGCGTTGAAGTGTTTGTATATATTAACACGTTATCAGAGGCGTCGAGTTGTCGTCTTCAACTGCGCTTTATCGATTTTGGCCACCGTTATATCAATTCAATATCTAAATCAACAAAATAGATAAAGAAAAATGTTTTCAATTTCATCTTATTAGGTCATTGGCTGCTTCCTCCAAAAGAAACCACCATAAAAGAAGAAATAACACTTTTCTTTCTTCTTATCAGGGCATCGCCTCTTTTTAAGTGTTCGATGTCATATTTTCCTAGAAGAAATTTGAGAAGTCATAAAGATGTATATGACCAATCATTCCTATTTGGATTGATATTAGACACTCAACATTCTATATGCAAGAATCAAAATGGTACATAATGTTATGGAAGACCAGTGTTAAGAAAGCGAAGGGAATTAGCGGGGGAATATTAACCGTTAACCTTTTATCGAACGATCCATATTCGATCTCAAAATTTTAAAATATTGAATAAAATAAAATATGTCTTTCTATCAACCGTCTGATTAAGATTGGAGAGTCCAGATTATTTTGAATGTGTGACCGCGCAGTTTTCTTGACTTTAGTGAATCCAATTTGATAATGAGAAATCCATTATACTTTCTCTCTCTTTAGATATCAAAAATCAAAAGAAAAAGTAGCTCATAACCCAAATTCTAGGACTAGGAGCATCCTCTCAATCCCTTTGGATGTTGGAGAAGTTGTAGAGTAGGATTTCATAGGAGCAGCTGTGGGTGGGCCACGTCAGCAATGGCCACTGCATTATTTGCATCATCATTTCCAAAGATTGCAACCTTCCCTTTAACATCATCATCTTCTTTCCATTTCAACACACGCTTTTACTCTCTTCCAACAACTTCATCTTTCTCTCCCATTATCACTACAACCAGAAAATCCATATTTTTTCAAAGGAAGTCCAAACTATGGCCAAATCCTGTTGCTGCTACATCTGTTGAAGATGCTGCCATTGAAGCTTCGGAGCAATTGGTTTCACCAACTATCACTGATGATGGGGTGTCTCTTATCGTATCAGCTCTTTTCTTCATTGCTTTCATTGGCTTATCCGTTATCACTATTGGGGTATATTCGTCGTTTTCTTCTCACTTTTTTATTTTTCAATTCTTTTATTAATAGAGTTGCTTCCTCAGGTCTTGAATATAAAAAATAAAAAAATCAAAACAAAGTAAATTCGAACTAAATACATCTATTTTGTTTGACTTTAATTTGCTTATATTTAAAGACCAGAGTAGTAAATTATCATCCGAAATTGCAAGCATGTTTGAAATTGTAAAATGTTAGTCAAAATCACTTGCCCTTTGACAAAATGACATGGAATCTAACATCAATCTCACCATACTACAAAGTATAAACTAGTTTGTTTATTGACATTTATATGTTTTAGGGACTAATTTTTCAATAATTAGTTCATGTATATTTGTAATTATTGATAAATTACCTAAATTTCATAATCAATTTAGTCTCTAATAATTTGACCACATGTGTTGGATCAACGTCCAAAGAGACATATGTGGTTAACATGACATGTCAAAGTCTTTATGTTTGAATAGAATTTTACAATATTGAGGATGTACATGTCAATTCGCCAAAACCGTTTTTATCCTATTATTACTAAGTGTTTGTTTTGTTTTTAAAATATTATATATATGATCAATTATCTATAAATTTTAAAATATTTTTTAAGTGTTATATATATATATATAATCAAGTCATCTCGTGAACCAAACGAGCCGAACTACATATAGCTCAAGTTCAGCTCAATTAGTTCACGAACTTAATTTTCAGTTCATTTGGTTCATGAACCAAGTCCGACGAATCAATTGTCGAATCGAATTACGAACTTTAATCGAGTTGGTTCAGTTCATTGTCAGTCCTACCAAAACAAGTGACTAGTTTGACAAATGGTCACAATTTTAAGAATCAATATGCGCACTCATTTGTTTAGAGCAAACAACCATTTAGGTCTCTAAATGTATGAGGTGTTGTTAGTACAGTCCCTTAATGTATCAAAATCACAAACCCATCTCTAGTGGTTTTTTTTTTAGTAATTGTATGGATTACACTGACCAACGAATAAAAGAAACAAAATAACTAATAAAAGAAAAACATGTAAAGGTGCTTGTAATTCGATTCATTTAGTCACTATAATGACAATACCTCACACATTCAAAGATCAAAATGATTGATTATCCTTTTCATAAATGTAAATGACTTGGTAAGTTAGTAGTTACTTGTAGAATTTGAACTTTTAACCTCTTATCTAAAACTATTTTGGTGTTACTTAGCATTAGTATTCAGGGAGGTTCTGTATTTTTGTTTGTTTGTGTTCCAGGTTATCTATTTAGCAGTAACAGATTTCTTGACAAAGAGAGAGAAGGAGAAATTTGAGAAAGAAGAAGCAGCTAGCGGAAAGAAGAAAAAGAAAAGAAAAGTGGTAAGGGCAGGACCTAAAGGATTTGGCCAAAAGATTGTTAAAATTGAAGATGATGATTGATTAGGTCTTCCTTATGCATTTTTGCCTTTAAATCAGATTTATTTTACTTGAACCTTGTTTTCCCCTATGGTTTAGTAAGTTGAGGAGTCATCACAATAAGAGAAACAAGGGAGTTAGTGTGAATGAATACAACTGAGAATTTACTGCTTTGCCACACACATTGTTATTCATTATTATTTGAATTTTGATGAATCATGATTCAAGAATGCCACCAACTTGACACCAACCATATATGGTTATTGTCTTTAAACTGTCAATCTTCTAATCAAATCAAAATAGATAACAAAAATAATTAATATTTCAATTAATTTATTACAGAAGATCAGAGTATAATAACAGCCAAAGAATTGGTAAAATATGATGTTCTATATTCTTTATGATAAAATGAAGACATTGTGGATTGTAAAGTAAGGTAAAGCAGTAAAACTTTTCCTTATGGCTTCTTCTCCCTCACACTCAACCAACATCATCGAAGAAATTTAATAATATCTAAAATGTGGTGAAAATAAACAAAAATAGCTTGTTTAAACTGATTTTCAAATTTTTTTTAATTTGTGTCCACACACACATCATTTTATAGTACATATAGTGTGTGACCCTCATAAATCAACATTCTTTTTGAGCTACTTCAATTAGAGTTTAATATGTTTTTACCCTGCAAAATATAGCTTACAAAGACGAAAAAGATATTTAACCGTTTGAATTGAACTACATAATTTCTTGTAAAGTAATAATACATTTATTAAATCAATGAAGTTTCCACCATATGTGACAAGCTAGCATATGTAAGATCGGCTGTCACCCTCAATTTTTTAATTTTATTTTTTATGGAATTTTTAAGCTTACTTTTAATAAACTTAACATGTTCATTTTATGGCACCATCTAAATCTAGATTTTGTCCATACCCTCTGTTAGTACATAGCAGGACATTGCCTCTAGTTGCACAATGGCACCATGTTCTAGACTTTATCTCTTAGAAATGTTTTTATATTGTGAAACCATTTCAGTCTTGGCATCCCTAGAAACAATATCTTGGCTCTGCCACTGTGTAAGACAGGTGCCAACTACACGAGGCTAGAAGACTCAAATTCACAACGATATCACAATCAAGATATATATCTAGTAGTAGTAGTAGTGTACGCAAATATAAGCTTGTAGAATTGGGGAATAAAGAGAATAAGCATACATGAAAGAAAAACTCTGCTCTCACCTACTAATAAACATAGACACAACTCTCCACATAGCAACATTTTGTACAGTCTCGTCAACTTATAAACTACCTCACCGTTTTTATGAAACTTTACAACCACCTTAAAAACCTTGATTGTATGGTCATTTTATCTTCCATGCAGAGACATCAGAGGTGTACCATAATCACACATCTGAACCTCACCTCACTTAAAATCTATGTATAAACTACAGAATGTACAGTTCTCAATTACAAACCGATAATTTTATTACCAATCGGCCACTATCCATCACAGACAGAGATAAATAGATAGATAAACATAACTCTTTGATGCAGGAGAACAAAGGAGGGGATCACACTAGCCTCAGTTAGCTGTACAGACAACACTCTACGCCCTCCCCTAAGTAGTATGAGGAGACTGAGCAGCAATTCTCCTCTCTGCAACAAATTACATGTTGACAAGTAATACATTAGCATATGAAAACTCAACAGAGCATGCAATTAAAAGAATGTATTGGAACACAACTAGCAAGGGCAGGTATTCAAACATACACATGATGCAGTAATATATAAAAAAAAGAAGGTGATAATACAAAACAAGTATAAGTACCTCCGGCAGCAACAAGTTTCTCTACACGAGCGACAATATGTTTTCCATAGGTGTACTTTTTCAATGCATTCAAATGAACTTTAATTCGAGAAAGAATTAGCTCACGCTGTTGGTCATCACAAGTCTCCAGCACCTTTTGTACAACATAATTAGCAAACTGATCTTTCATCATTGCCTGCATAAAGAGGAACATGATTTATCATTTGCAAGATCTGACAAATTACTATCAATTTTGTCAAAACATGCTGAGGATTCAATAACTTAGCATCGTTCGGTTCACAATTTTTTTTTTTTTTGAAGGATGTTCTCGAAATATTTGAAAACATGCCATTCTGTTCAAACATTAAATTACATGGATAAATTGAGATTATTTTTAAGAGAGATTTCAGACATCAAGATATTTCAATTAGAATAATATCTCTACCACAATTAAATCTAAAACAAACATATAATTTTAAGTCCTCGAAATATGCACCAAGGTCTTTGACACTTGAGCAAACCAAATATTCGCCTCTTGGATTATTGCAGACCCTATTTGGACAACAGCCAGCTTAACAAGCTTCAACTAAGCAAAGCTAAAGGAAATTATTAACAGCTATTAAAGGAAAAGAAACCTGAAGAGGCTCATTTTCATCCGTAGTTCCAAGCATCTCATTTACAAGCAATAGGCGTTCAGAAGGACCTCCAAAGGTCAAACACTTCTCTACAACATTAGAGGCAAACTTCTGCTGGCTCATTTGAACTATATTGCCTGCTAATTCCGTGATGATTGTAGAACGCTCATGAGGTTTCCCATGCTCAAGCACATGCTGTTATTTACAAGGAGTGGATGAAAGAAAATAAGAAATCAGGTGACAAGTAAATATGACATGCTAAATGTTAATATTTGTGTGTGGAGTACAGAGTGTTGGGTGGAGAAGCAACTAGAAGTTTGGATCACAGAAGGACAAATTTCGATTGAGCATAAAGCATTAAGGATGGTATGCTATGATATCAAACAATAAATACTAAAATAAAGATATACAAAACAGCAATTAAGAGCAGACACTCTCAATAAACAAATGTATTAACCCATAAAAGAAAATCTAAAAACTAATCATTTAATATTGTGGACAGAGAGTACTGTAGGTGATGGTGTACATCATAATAAAGGAGACATTTAGATGTTGAAAAAAAAAAGTTGCAGTGAAGCAAATCAATAAAACGGGGAGGGATCAGTTCCAGGAAAAACACGACGAGAAGTGCAGCTGGGATTTTACTCTACCAAAAGTGCAGAAAAGCTAGATAGCTCATTAGCTGTAATGAACGAAGAAGCAAAATACCATAATGAAGTGAACTTCACAAAGCATTATGATTGTTAGGGTACCACTTTTAAATCAACAAGTCTGGCAAGCAATGGAAAAAAATGTAAGTAATTATGAATTATTATAAACCTGGACGACATAGTTGCCATACTGATCCTGGGCCAACATGCTAACTGCTCCTAAAATCTCATCCATAACTTTTTGTTGTGTTTCAGGGTTTTCACAATGCTCCAGTACTCTCTGCCATGCAAATAAAAGGCATTACAGTCAAGGACTTCAATTGAAGTGCACAAAAGGAGTAGCAAAAGCACTGAATATATCTTTACCTGTATCACCCGGCAACCATATGGATGGGTTGATAGTGTCACAACTTGATCAAAAAAAGTTGAGACAATAAAATCAATTGCATCTTCAGGTACGCATTCAATACACTTCTGAATGACATGGTTGCCATTCTGATCTCGTACACAGCGCATGATATTACCATCAAGCTCTTGAACCATTTTAATCTTCTGGTCCAGATCAACAACTTCTATGGCCTAAAGATATAGAAATAAAAAAATAAAATAAAAATTGCAAACATTCAGAAAATTATAGACACGAAGCTACAAGAAATATCAACTACGCACTGAAAATTGACAATACCTTCTGGATGACTCGACAACCATACATTTGAAGGCTAAGTGTCAGAACATGGCCATACAGCTTGTTGGCTAACTCTCTTCTCTGGGATGCAAGTCCATGCTCAAAAAACTGCCAGATGCAAATTGTCACTCAAACAAGATCTATATATTTATGAATGGCCAATATAGAGACAGAGTAATAATTACCTTCTGAACCACATAATTACCAAAGACATCAGTCATCAAAGCAAGAGCATGTGGCGTGATTTCCTGATAAACCATATTCTTTTCTTCAGTGGTTGCTGTTTCAAGCTTTTGTTGAATAAACCGGCTCCCATATTGATCAGCACTGCCAATAAGAGAAAATTCAATTAATTTCAAAATTTCAAAAGAATGTAATCAAATAATACAAATAATAAGCCATCAGAACATCACCGCGCTATAAAAAGGTATACCTGAATTCAACAACATGACCAGAAATTTCAGAAAGCTCAAAGCACTTTGTTTTATTGCTTTTAAACTCTTCCAACAGAGACGAAGCAAAGTTTTCATCTACATTTCCAGCATCTAGGTGCCATGGTGCCATGGTGCCAGCTACATTCCTCATTCCAGAAGCAAAATGCATATTCAGGTCATTGCGCCTAATAGGACTGCCAGATCCAACTGGAGAAGTGGATAAAGAGTTTGCCATTGGACTTCCTGGATAAGACAAACCAACACCATATGCAGGATTTCCATAATAACCATGATGGTTGGAACCACCGGATTTACCACCCAATGGAACATTGTATTGTGACTTCTGAGGTGAAAGCAGAGATCCAAGATAAGCTTTCTGAAGCTCAAGCAAATTCATATATGAGTTGCCCAAGTAATTCCTGTCTACAGATGGGTCGTTAAGAGCAGCAAGTTGTGCAGCAGCATACTCGGGTGTTCTCATGTACTGAAGATACATCGGATCAACATAAGGAGACTGAAGAGCACCACCTGCAATTTGATTTCCCATTCTACTGAGGACATGCACATCAGATGGAGAAGCAACTCCGGAGGGCAAACCACCTCCAAGAATTCTTGAGTCCATTCCCGGGGACGCCATAGCTGATGCTGCAGCAACGTTTTCAAACAGGGGTGGCATATTGCCGGTTCCAAGTTGGTTAGCCATGAAGGATGCCACAGCAGGATTTCCAGCATACCCACCACTCAGGCCATAGTTATTAAATGGTGAATTAGAACCATCTGAAGGCAAACCACCTCCACCACTATAAGGGGAGCCAGGTGATCCATTGAAATACAAATTGTTAGGAGAAACGGCAGACTTTTGATGCTCGACCTGCCTATCCAAGGATGGACTTCTCATGTCTGACCCGCTTCCACTTCTCTTACCTGAATCAGAGTGAGCTGTTTTCGGCATGTGTCCTGATTCAGCCTTCTTTAAATATGCGTGCTGCTTGCCATGATCCTGACCACCTTGCATACCAAAAAGATATCTTTGATAATTATTAACATCGGACTCAACTTGCGATGGGAAATGGTTATCGCCTTCTAGCACGTCATCTGTTGACAAATTCATGCTAGACAATGCAGACGCAATATCTGCAGACCCATTGATGCCAGATGAGACATCAGGACTGGTAATACCTCTCTTCTCAGCAGCAACAACTCTCCCACTACCAATAGGTGTGGGGCAAGGACTGGGAGCCCTAGCAACGTGTTGTGGATCAGGAGTGGTGCTTCGTGATAGGGAAGAACCACCAAGTGCAGCAGCATAAGAATATGAAGCCTGTGAACCAGTATTTTGGGATGCAGGTGACCCCTGAACATTTGATCCAAATCTTAAACCATCAGTGGCTGAGGAATCATGGCGCAAATGAGCCAGCTCTGCTTCTGCAGATGATGTAATCTCAACATTTTCATCAAATGCGTTACGACTGGCTGGACGAGACGGAAAGCCTGTGACAGAGGTGTTATGTCCCATGTCATCCTGCACAATCACTTGTTATAGATGATCGCTAGAAGAAAAAGGGTCTGGAAAGATCAAACTGAAAGAGAAATAAAGATTATGCTGAACCGATGTGAGACTTAAAGATATGAATTCAATGACACAATCACATAAGAGCTGCAGTACCATTATCGACATATGCACATAAGCTTTATTAAAACTGTGATGTTTACAAGTGTGCCAAAATAAAGGATTCTTAGGAAGTGCTGAATCTGAACCCCTTACACAGCCAAAACAATTAAATTTATTCAGTTTGTTAGTGGTCTTGTAGGTTTCAAAACATTTCATGTGCTCAAAAGATTTGACGGTGGAAGAAAAGATCAAACTGAAAACAAAACTGACATAAAATCAAGGGAAAAGGATGCAAAATACTGCGAAAGAAGCAAGGCACCTGAAAAATTTCTGCAAGGCTCTTTTGTTTGGTCCCAAGACCTAGTCCTGGCAAACCAATGAGTCCATCGCCACCCCACTCAGCAGAACCTCTAGTTTTCTCATCAGCCACCACCTCAGTCTCTCTTTTCCTATTGTTAAAACCCGGAGGTGTAGCAAACACCGCTCTTCCACCATTCTCATCAGCTCCATTAACCTTCCTCCTATCTCCAATTCCACCAATTGCAGAAGCTCCGCCTTTTAGTCTCTGCGAAAACCTCCAATCCTCCTTTGATAGCAAAGGAGGAGGAAGTCTGGGATTCAAATTCACATTAGAGTAATAATATTGAAGATAAGCTGGATCAGACCTAAGCTCTTCCTCAGAACCAAAACCATTTCCGGAAAACTCCGAAACTGCAGCAGCAGCCGTAGAACCACCTCCAAACAACCCTCCAACTGCATTCAACGAACCCTCCACAGTTGGAGGAGCTGATCCACTCCTATACAAATTAAGTTCAGGTTCATGATCATCAACCTCATGACGCCGTTGATCGCGAAGCAACATCCCTATTTCCTTTTCAAATTCATCTCCAAACGAACCCTCATTACCACCACCAATCACTGGCCTCCTACCCATATCAGACAACATTTTTTTTTTCACTTCAAAATCTCAAACCTGATCACTACCCATCATCACTACACTTCACCCTCAACCGTTAAATAACCTAAAAACGGAAACTTTTATCATCAAAACGCAAAAGCCCCATATTTACAGCATCAAAAGCACTCACTTGTAACTACCCTTAACAAAAATTAATCATAATTATAATAATAACTATAATTAACTAACCCCATCAACGCTACGAGCTGAAACTAAACTATATTCCAGAATCAATCATCAAAAGGGTATTGAGAATTTGAGAAATTTATGCTTAATTCCATAATTCCTGATATGAAATTGATGATAAAAATCTAGTCTTAAAGAACGAAATTGAGGTGATAAATTGTGGGAAATGAAAGAGAGTGATGTAAAGGGTGAAATTTTTTGAAGTGAGATGAAAATGAGAGTGTTGATGACAGCGATGAATTTGGCGGCGATTGGTTGCTAGAAGAACCCCTATTAGGGTTTTGGTCTATTTAGAACAAGAGGATTATATACATGATCAATGAACTCAACACAACACATATGTTTTTTTTTTTTTTTTTTTAAATGCAAACCGGTGTCCAGTATTCTTTAAACATCAAAAGTTTTAAGATTTTATGAAAGTTTGTGTATTTAATATTTATTACATTAGAAATTGAAGTCATTCATTTTTTTAAAGAATAATTTTTTCATTAAAAATGTTTAAAGAATATCACGGAATCACTCACAACACCCTCTTTTTTAATACTAACATGTGTCTTAGACACTAATTAAAGAAACAAATATAGTATCTAATATCTTAGAATTTTTTTAAGAAAAGCATCTTAGAATTTGTATAGTTAAAGTTTTAGACATATAAAACATGATATTTTTGATCCAAAATATCTTTATTTTTTATTTGTATAGTTAAATTTTAAACATGTAAAACATGATGTTTTTGATCCAATATTTGTTTTTATTGTTTTGTTAACTATTAATCTAGTTAACATGATATGTTTTGTCAAATAGTTTGATGATTAAAAATTCACAAGATAAATGGGTTCGAACTCAATTAAAGTATGTTAAAAGATATTGTTCTTACTAATGAGATAAATTTATGTGAACAAAATAAATTTTTCTACAGTTTCATTTTTTTCAAAATCAGGGGTAAATTAATAAGTGATAACCGAGTGACGTGGCAGTGGTGTTATAGTCATGGCTAAGAGAGAGAATATATTTCTTCTCCTTTTATTTGTTGAGAGAAATATTTGTAATCAAGTGACACATAGGGCTAATTATTATATGATAATGACACGTAGTGTTACTAGATTCGATGTTTGAATGAAAATGGGGCACAATACAGTGGTGCTACTACTAGTACTAGTGTTAGCTAAGACAAGTTAAATTTCTCCAACTGCCCTGACTCCAAAGTTCCATATTTGGCTTATTTGGGTAGGAGGGTTGGTTTCTAAGTATCATCTCATTAGGTGAGGAAAAAAATAGGGAGCTCTTTACTTTGTTTTCAAGCCAATTTTATAGTGTAAAAGTGAGACAAACTTTAATAATATACATGCTAGTTTTTATCATTGCATCAATAAATTTTATCATTAAATTACGTGAAAAATAATATTACCATTTGATTAAACGGTATATAAAAGATATTTATTTATGACGCAAGAATATATTGTTTGTACATGTTAGAGAGAACTTATCTGTGCATGGATAAGTGAAAGCAAAACTACGATATCAAAAACAAGTCTTCAATATTAAGGATGTCAAAAAAATTGATACCTACGGATAAAATTCACCGCAAATTCAGATATTTTGATGAATATGGATGAGTAAAATAAATAGATATGTACGACTATTTTATGTGTGTATATTCAATTTCATTTTCATTCAATATGGACCACTATGAAAAGGTCAAAATGTGAACACGTTTTTATTCAATATGCATGGACCTTTATTTGTTTATCATTTTGTTTTAACAAGTTTATGTTATTGTAGAGGTTAAGGGTTAGCTGCCTTAATTATAGTTAGCCAACAAAGATTTGTACCCAAGAAACTAACTATTGAAACAAAGATTATGTTGCCAACTGACTCCACCTTCACAAACATGTTGTCTTGTTGTCAAACACTACTAGCATCCAACAAAGCATCCCATCACTGTGTTCTTCCCAACATATACTAGTTTCACACCATGAAAAAAAAAATCCTAGTTTCACATTACACTTCTAGTGATTCATATGCACCCAACACAAATAACATTAAAAACAAGAAAAATATGCAACAACAAATCAAAAAAAGAAGGAAAAGGAGGATTAACGCCCTTTTCTTTTTCTGAAGGAAAGGAGGAATATCGTCTTGAAAGTCAAACAAATCACCCAACCTTTTAGGCCATCCATAATGATGGGTGTTTCATCTATTTAACATCATATTAAATAGACACCTCCATTGTGGAGTATAATATTTGGGTGCATATGGAGAAGGGTGGCTATGAAAGCACCCCCTCTCTCTTCACTTTTTGTTGACCCCATTTAATAAATCATAATGAAATAGATAAAATTTTGTTAAAATGTAATGATATAGAATTATATGTGAGACTTATTTAATAATTTTTTTTCGTGGTGCTCGGTTGGAGAAAATTGGTATATATTAAAAATGAATGATGTGGACAAAGGGATCCCACTTAAGCACTTAAAGTGGAGTGCTCGATTGTGAATAGTCTTTTATAAGATTTTTGTTACGTGCCATGCGATATTAACTGGGTTGTCTTTTATTTATGGAAGAAATAAATATTGGAGTTGAGATTGGTGGAAAAAATTCTACCAAAATTAAGGACAATATAGAACTCCTTGGGTTTCCTTTCTAGATGTATGAACACCGAAATGCATTAGATTTGCATTTGCATTCTTTATTTTTCTAGATGTTTTTAAAGTAACAAATAAAAAAAATTGACATTAAAACCAAGTGTTACCATACTCCTCCCAGGAAATAGGAATAAGATGGTGCTGCCATCTTTTATAGCACGTGATTGTGTAATTTGCTTATTGTATTTTGATAGTAACATAATATGTTCACTCCCCTTCCCTCCCCTCTTTTGAACCAAAACAAACTATGGATTTTATTATGACACATTTCTCCTACGAATCGAATGGTTAACAAAAATAATAATTCAAACAACTTGCAACTCAATAAATTAGCTAACAAAATAAAGAGATTTTTTAAATAGACGAAATGACGATAATCATTAAGAAGAGTCAAGGTTTGATCTTTGATCATGACGTTTGACCTAACAACTTCCATATTTTATCAATTGAGTTAAGATTTATAGACAAAAATTAAAAAGAAATTTGTTCCTCAAGTTAAATGCATTTTTTTTTTAGTGAGACTAGAGTTAAATGCTAGGTAGGCAATTTATTGGATAGAAGGTTGCAAGATCTAACTTTTCTTCTCTAGTGATACCTACCTAGTTAAATGGTCATAAATGTTGGACAATTGTTTTTCTGACTTTCAATACTTCCTAAAAACACAAGTAAAATATTAAAGTACCCCAAGCGGTAGTTAACTACAGCTGGCTTGTAACTAGAAAAATCAGCAACAGTTAACTGCCGCTGAGTTTTTTGATCATTTCCTTGTGTTTCTAACACACATTGAATGTCAGAATGGCAATTGTGTAAATGTTGTGTCTCCACGTCAACAAAAACAGTCATCAACTCAATTCAAGACGCAACAGCTTTGTTAATAAAGGAAGGGTGAGCACTAGTTAAGGATTCAAAAGATGAAATAATTTATAAATTTTATGTGAATAAAATTTCTTTTTGAAGTTTCAATGTGTTGAGTACACAATTTAAGATTTTTTTTTTCTTTTGACTTCTAAACAAGTGTCCCAATAACACTTGTTAACATTTTCTATAAAAGAATGGCTAAAGAAAAGATATGTATACAGATTAACTCGCCCTTTTCAAACTTGAGAGGTTCAAATTTAACTCAAGACAACTTTATTTGATGAGAAACACTCCTCTTGAAACGTCTTTATATTCTCATTCATGAATGAGTAAATTCATATTAAAGGGAAAAAAATGGAATAATCACTTCACAATGATAGCACCATTTTTAGGGGTAACGACTAAGGAATTTTATTTACCCCATTGACGAGGTAAGACTAATCTCCAAAGGTGTAAAAGATTAAACTCCTTGTAACAGTTTGTTTTACACATAAATTTTTCTAATAAAATTCATCTGAAAGATACAGGTTTAATTAACCCAAATCTCTTTGACTCATCAACTTATATTTGGTTCAAGGTTGTGTCTTTGATTGACAACAAAAATATGATTAGTAATAAATGGTCCACGGTGTAAATTTGTGGATACCAATTCTTTTTCTTGTGTGCCTACATTTTTTAACTTGGTGAATAATGATGTAAAATTAATAAAATACTCCCTCCAGTCACATTTGTAAACATAAAATGATTTTTTAAGTATATTGAATAATTAATGTATCTAATCACATTTATATGTTAGATTCATTAATTATTAAATGTACCTAAAAAATTGTTTTTTTTCTTATAAATGTGACCGGAGGGAATACTAATTAATTTATTGTTAGATTTCTGAGTGGTAAAATAGGATACAATATTTTTGGTACTTTGGTTCTAATTAAAATCAGATGATGGAAAAAATACTTTGGCGCGAGGGTGTCGAAAGTCTTAGGTGATGGAAAAAATACTTTCTTTTGGTGGGATAATTGGCTAGGAGATATTCCCTTACGTAGGAGGTTTAGTAGATTGTTTGATCTAGCGACAAATAAGTTCAGTCTGTGGCTGCCATGTTTGAGTTAGGTTGGGAGGAGGGGGGCGAGGCGTGGAGGTGGAGGAGAAGGTTGTGGGTGTGGGAAGAGGAATTGTTGGTGGCGTGTAGGCAATTACTTGATGGTGTTACTGTGCAGGCTAATGTTATTGACAGGTGGCAGTGGGATCCAGATATCCATGCTGGTTACACTGTGCGAGGGGCCTATCAGATTCTGACAGATTCAGGTTCATCCGCTTTCGACGCGGCCAGAGATCTAGTGTGGCATAAACAGGTTCCCTTGAAGGTGTCCATCGTAGCGTGGCGTTTGCTGAAAGACAGGTTGCCGACCAGAAGTAACCTTCATCGGCGTGGCATTATTCCGAGTGAGGGAGATTTGTGTGTGTCAGGTTGCGGACATGCAGAGACAGCGTCCCATTTGTTTCTCCATTGTGATGTCTTCGGGTCGTTATAGCAGCACATCAGGTCGTGGATTGGTGTGTCTGGTGTGGACCCCCTCAATATACTTGATCACTTTTTCCAATTTATACATTCTACAGGTGCTTCAAAGTCCCGCAGGTCACTCCTCCAACTAATTTGGCTTCTTTGTGTGTGGCTGATATGGGGAGAACGCAATAATAGGATTTTTAACAACGTAGAAACGCCTATCGCACAGCTTTTAGATAATGTAAAATTTCATTCTTTATGGTGGCTAAAAGCTAAAAACTCTACGTTTGTGTATGGAACTCATAGTTGGTGGTCGGACCCTATGCGATGTTTGGGCCTCGACTGACCATAGTTTTGTAAATACTCTGTATGACTACTTTTTGTTTGGGGTGTTCTCGTTGGTACGCCTTGTACTGATGGATTTATACCGCCTGTGTTAATATATTCCATTTTGATTTCTTAAAAAAAAAAAAAATCAGATGAATTAATACTTAGAGCATTGCCGGTTTTCCGGTTTAATCCCCGGTTTTCAATTTTCATTATCATCATCTGTACCGGTTTTTATAACCTTAGTTAGTTAATATGAAAATTACAAGGTTGCCATCTTCTTCTCTACGCAACGCAAGCTGACTCTCCGCCACCTTCACTGCTCGCGACTCCCTCTCTGTTCGCGAATCCTATTGTGTTGGTTATGCTGAAGGAATATCACAAAACAGAGGGAGAAACTATGGTTGTTTGATTATGTGATAATTCATAATAAAAATAATATTATTTGATTCAATTAAAGATAAGGTTTTTCGATAAAAATCAAAGAGAATAGCATTTTGTAAAATTTATAGGATTCATATATTTATAGTTTGTTCATCAGAGCATTGATTTTAATTTTTCTGATATTGTTCAGCACTACAAAGATGTTGACACCGATGAACAATATTGTTGGCATTTCACCTCTGTTAATACCACCGCCAGGTACAACATTTTTTTACATATCAGTAGTTGAGATAGTTTTTAGCAACTTAGGTTTTTGAAATGTGTATTTTAATTTGTATAAATCATTCATGGATATTTTCTCGTATGCAGTTAGTAGTGCAAGTCGTACTCAGGCACGTCTTAAGCATTCCAGACTGAACATTGTTGCGATGAGACGCTTACCATATAACATAAAAGAAGGGCAGCTTCAGACTTCAGCTTTTCAAACTACATCACCTCGATTAAAATGTGATGCTGCTATGGTATGCTTTTTTATTTTGGAATTTGTTATATTCTGTTGATTGTTTGCTTTCTTTATGCTATATGATATTCTTTTTGGAAAGTATTGAGTAACAAGAAAATGAAGAAAAAGAGAGAAAACTAGAGAAAGAATATTGAAGGAAATGTAGAATTTTCCATTATGATGAAAGTTGGTTACAGAGAGTTTATATAGTTTGTCATTGCTCATACACTACATGTTATTGTGTACTAGCTTTACTATATCATAACCTAACATTCCTACAAATAAGGAAGTTAGTTATTCTATATAACTAACTCTAAACTAGCTTAGGGTTTCTGTAACTTGTGGTGCAAGCAACTGAAGTGCATTGTGTTCCTGTTGTTGATCCTTTAATAGTGAAGCTTCTATCTCCTTTGTATTGTGTTTTAACAGAAAGTATTAGCAGCGTTTTGTGTTATTGCAATGTCAAATGAGTCCTTTTTGATAAGTTGGTAAGGTTCCAAAATTAAACTGTTAATAATTTTTATCTTGCAAGGGGAGCTTAACTCCTTACCGGTGTTGTCAAATATCAGCCATAGCGGATATTGGTGGCGGTTTTTGGGCTCACCGCCATGCCCAATTTCGGCCAATATGGCGGGATTTTCTGTCATAATCCAATATAACGGCGCCACAAAGTGGCCGGTATGGCAGGATTTTGGCTCTCCGCCATGGACCGCCATTGGCAACACTGCTCCTTACTATAGAAGAAACCTGATCGAAAACCCAGAAAGAATATGAAAATAGATTATAAAATGATACCTAGTAGAGATTGCAACATGCAGGCAGTCTGCACCCAAGACCAGTGACCATTCAGATCTGTTTCTGATAGGAGACCTTTTGACCTTTTGTGCAAAAGGTCTATGTTAGGAGGGGTAATGTATTATGTAGAGATAAAAATGTAACTAACAGTTCGATTCTTGTTATTTTCCTTTGACTTCTGTTGAATCCTATCACTTTCCTATCTAGATCTTTATCCGTCACATGCTGCTAACTATTTATACTGTATCTCTTCTATCTGAATCCTCCACTTTGGTCTCTTCCTAGTTCCAATTTCTTCATTGCCTCTTGTACCACTATCATACATATGAAACTTTTTAAGTTGAGAAGTTTAATGTTTTTTTTGTTGACTGTTGATTGATTCGCTGCATGTTCCATTGATTTTTCTTTAGGCATTTTTTATAGGATGGAATATGGAAGTAAACGTTGTTTGATCTTTTGTTCTTACTTTCAATCCAAATCATGGAAATTTTGGATTTTATTGGTGAATCATTGACTAATAGAAAAACTTATCCAAAATTGTTTGTTGATCTACGATATTCTGATGTCTTGTATGGTGCTCATATTCTGATGTCTTGTATGGCGCCCCTTTCTACAGAATGTTACATGTGCTGCTGCAACCCAAACTGTAACCCGCGATGCTCGCACAATTACGATTACTCCTGGTAATAAGTCCAACTCAAAAAACTTATGCCAAAAAATGATGTTAGAGAAAATATATATTGTGTTAGATTGCTAAATTGTATTGTTTATTTTGCACTGGGACAAACTGGAACTATTTAGCAACTCCCAATGTGTTGGCCTCTTCCATTTTCTATACTAGTCATCATGTGCATAGTAGTAAATAGTTTATGTATATAAATTTCATTCTTCTCTCTTCTGCCATACATCAGCGTGTCTTTATTGAAATAACTAAATCTATATCGAAGTGTAGGTTTTTTACGAGAGAAACAAATATGTATATTTGATAATTAACGTATGCACACTCAAATGTTTGTTTCTTTCAAATAGAAGTCATTTGAAGTGCATAAATAATGGCTTTCTTGGATCTTTTCCTTTACAATCATGCATCCCAGTGATTGGTATGACCTACAAACTCCATGACTCAATGGGATATGGTTGGTTTAGGCGATAGAGGCAGTTTTCTTGCTTAATACCTGCAATGCAAAGAAACTAGAAAAGGAACTTAAATGATTAGCAACAACAGTAAATTTATAAAGGATTTTGATATTAGAAGGTTGAAATAAATAGTTTCAAATCTGCCTACTTAACTGAAGGTAACAGGGGGGGTTTTATTTTTTGGTGCTCCTACAATCTTATTAGTTTTTCCCTTCTGTAGATGGTGTTTTGTAGTCTGTTTCCTAGAATGGTTTCGTTTCAGTTCTGTTGGCTTTATTTGTCCAAGTGTGTTTGTTTGATGGTTTCTTATGGAGGTTTCTTTTGAAGAACCGGAAACATTTACTAAAAATTGCACGACTTGACATTTTTTAAATAAATAATATATAGCATTTGGCATAATATGTGGACGGTTACTATTGAAATCCACAACTCAACTCTATTCATTTACCTTTTCTACATGGAATGAACTTACAATCATGGAATTCGATCATCATATTATAGATTAGCCAGTCGAGGTTGGGGATAATAATGTTTGGTTAGAGGAATTACCCAACTGCATTGCATAATGCTCCACTATGTATAAAACTTGTTCCATATATCAATTAATACAATATCGGTTTCCGGCGAGGTTTTGTTTTTTGCGGCGGGGTTCAGCTCCAACTTGTTTCGAAATTGTGTCATCCAAGTGGAAACATTTTATTTTTAAAATTATTACAAAATTTTATAAAATGTTGCCTAAAATCCCTTACATTAGCATTGATGATACTCAACATTACCGATAACTTTGATAAATTATAAGCTTAATAATTTAACATCGTTGCCTCAAATCATGATCCAAATCAATAATCTCATCACTTTTTCTGTCTGTATTTTGATGGCCAAATAAAAACACTGTATGATAAAATTACAAAATACAACTAGCGTACTTTCCCGTGCCATGCCAACATAAATTAAAATTTGGCATTCTCTCTAAACTCATTTGAGGAGCTAATCCATTATACCTAACGACCTACTTAACTGTCTGTTTCTGTTGATTTTTTCCCTTTCTGTGACCTCTTCCTTTTCCTGCTTCTCTTCACTGTGTTGTCTCCTTTGGTTTCCTACATAAGAGTCATGTCAAGGAAACAACTGACAAATCAGTAAGCATGCAAAATATAACTTCCACCAGATAAAACACATTTAAAATATGCTATATAATATACAGTAGCTGAACTAAACTAAGGGATTTGGAACATTTAAAATATGCTATATAATATACAATAGCTGAACTAAACTAAGGGATTTGGAATTCGTTTAATGCACATGCATAAAGAAAACCAGAACAGCTAAGTATATAGCATCTAAACTCTTTTGCACAGTTGCAACCGTCAATGCTATCTAAAATTGAAAAGGAAACGAACATTACAGAATTCAGTTTTTCAGGTTAGACAATATTCTGAAAAAGACATGGTTAGCAGAGGGTCGGAACTATTGGCGGCCTATCATAAGCAGCCTTAATTTGCATTTGTAAGAGACCGATTCTGATTCCGGAGATTCAAGTCAGACAGCAGTAACTTTTAGCTGTTGTGTCATGACCCCCTTCGGTTCAAGTATTAAAACCATTAGAGACATAAAAACAACCAAAGTTTTCACCATACAGCTTAGCCATTCAGGAGATTTGGTCCTTAATATGAAATTAGGGCCTACGTGACCAATTGATCAAACGATCTCAATCTTTCCAGTGCCTGTTCTTTAACATCAAGTTGAATTTTAGCACATGGTAGAATGCAGGGGGTGTATAGTGTGACGTTTTTTACACTATCATTTAATCATATGTCCGCACATAATATAAAGAGTTGGACAATGGACACCCTGTGCAGTTATAAATTTAAGCAATAAATGAAGCTTTAATCCGACAATGAATTAAAATCTCATCCTAAGTTAACAGATTAGTGTTTTCATGTTCAAATTGTAAATACGTTTGAATTTTGCCAACAACCCTACCTTCGTAGGATTATTTTGGTTTTCACGACTTTTCTTCTTCTTGCACGAAAGTGGGTTTGGACCCTGCAAAGTTCAAAGCAATATCATCAAAAAGTGACACAATACAACTGTTACAACAGCAACCACCAAATATTATCCCACCAAATATGGTTGACTACATGGATCAAATTACGTCATAATCAATACAATAACTGTTAAGAAACAATAAATTAATATGAAACATCCCATCATACATATGAACATGTTTATATACAAGTTTCAAGAAAACATCATAGAACGTTAAAATCAAAACATAATACGTGTGCAGAAAAATTTAACTCTGAGACATCATGATCAATAAATGTTCTTAACTATTTGACCCATCAAATGTTTTCCAAATGCAACAAATTTTATAGGTACCCTCCAAACACCCATCAACATGACCTTATTTTCATTTATACAAAATCATTGTAGAATAACATAGAATAAATGGAGGGAGAGAAACCATAGCTCTTTTATTTTACTAAACCACGGTTCATGATATAGAAAATTTTAAACACTCAAAGCCAAAATACACAGCCATATAACCATATTTACAAACTGCATCAAGTGAGAGAGGAAGAGAGAAAAAGAAATTAATTTGTGGCAAAAATTTATCAAGTCTGTATGAACAATTAATTGCTAATTGGCTGCTACCAACTTGTTTTATCCACACAAAAAATACTGCCAGTTAGTTAACAATCACTTCCAAGTGGTGGTAGTGCAAGCTGGAGTCTTTTAGTTCTGTCAGCATTATGTCCCTAAAACATTCAGTTACATAGTTACGGTTATAATCAGCTAAGATATCTCAGAATAATAGACCATCTCTCTCAAGTTATATCATTTTCTTCAGTTTCTAAATTTCCTATATGTTTCTCTCATTACCACTATCAGCTACAAACAAAATGGTAAGCTATAAGCCTATATATGTTTAGATATATGAAAATCAATAACCAATCAAGAAAATAGATACAGCACAAAATTAAAATATAACCTTTGCTTTTCTTCTCTTGAACTGAGGTTTATCCTTGACGCCATTCTGATTCCTTGAAATTATGCTTCTTTTTATTGCCTGTGCACTTGCAATCGAATCTCCTAAATCATTGTTTTCCATTATTTCAGCATTGGAATTATCAGCTTCACCATCGGCCAATCTTTCCATAGCCCTATCCTTAAATATCTGGTACTCTTTATCCGTCATATGCAACCGTCTTTCTTCAGAAGTTTTGACATACTCCTTCTGAAATGCAGATGGAGATTCGAGGAAAAGAGCATTTCTGAGACCAAATATGAGAGGCACACCAGGTACCTGCAGCAAGCAGATAAAGACTAAACATATGTACAATGGGACAAATTTACACAAAGTCAACATATTTTTAGACATAAATACGCAGAATTTCACTGGCACAGAACATGCCATTAATGCAAATAACATTTTATCATGTTTACAAAGTGACAGCAACATATCAAATTGTTACAATTAACATTACAAAATAATATTCCAACCTCTTCCAACTTCTTCCGTAGGTTAGTGTCCTGACTAGCAACAAAGAAGTGCTCGGAATTATTTTCTCCAACAACCTCCATGATGCAGGAATCGGCCCTCACACATTTATCATGCTCGCATCTGCAAATCGGAGTTTAGATCAAATTATAAACCCATCACACAGCAATACTTGTGCTCAAATATCTCAACCCAAATAAAAAACAACGATCCTTTCCAGTCTAGTGGACTAATCGAATATTAGAGAATGATCATTAAGACATAAAAAGCTAAAAAAACAGCTTCAATTCTTCACATTAGGCAGCATTTTAACATGTCATTTCAGTCAGTCAAAAAAGTGATTCAACTTCGGTACCTCAAGGTTAGTTCTACATGTATATGGGTCTATAAATTTTTAGTTCTCAACGCAATTATAATGTATAACTGAACTCAATGAGGGTATCAAGTAACAATGGTTTTAAGTTTATAATTCCAAGGGACAAGAATAGTCTTCTAAGAGGCCATCCTATTAATATTGGTTCCGAAAGGAATCCTGCTTTGTCCAGGTTTCAAAAAGTTGAAACCAATGGGCCAAAGTGAGAAGGCATTGGATAAGGAAGTTATTTAAGCAATATAAGTGGTTTCGGCGATCCACAATATTAGATACTGATGATTAATCAATTGGGCGAGGAGCTAAAGGTGGCTTTCCTTACCAAATAACAATATTAGGGGTAGAATTTCTTAAGCTTTTGTTTTTTACTTGCATTCCTTTACTTTCTTGCCTCTATTTTCTGTTTTTTACATTTCCAGCAATTTATATTTCAAGTTCTTTATCGCTTTGTTTTCATTCCTTCATTTACTTTTATGTCATTTACTTTCATGTATCTTATTATCTCTTGTCTACTATGATCATGTCTCAGTAAACTTTTTTAGTCTTGAGATTGTGGGAATAATTTAATGATGGATCTCTAAACTCAGTCCTTAGGAACGAACTCAATATACAACATAGGATGGACAGGGAATGTCAAGGACTTAACGTTATGATTAGAACCATGATCCTATGACACTTTATAATTTATGAGTTTTTAATCAAGCAAACATTCCTCTTTACCAAATTAGATTGATAATCACTAAAACTCTACGTAGGATCGATATTTTTTATTACTCGGTAGAACCGTGTACTTGCTGGCCTATCATCTTGGAATTGTGTTTGGGTGTGAGCTATGTGGTATCTGGGGATTTCGAGCGTGCACCCCTCTAATGTTAGTACGCATGTTATTTAATATGTGGCTCTCATCTTTTTAGCAAGGATATTTGATTAAGTTTTCAATTAATTTGTTTGGTAACTAATTAGATATTTTGGTTTATGAACCGAATAATTTGGAATGAGCGGAAGCTATGGATTTCCCAAAACAAAAAATCTTTCAACGCTAAATTGATTGATTGATAGGGTGAAACTTCTTACTTTGTGATGGCTGAAGGGTTCAAAACCCAACTCTTTCTTAGATCTTCATTTTTGGTGGAATAATATGTATGTTTGTCTAGGGTATTTCAACTTATAATGTTGACGACTTTTGGATTTTTGTTTTTCTATCTTGTAAAACACTTTGACATTTCTGATTTTCTGTTAGACACATCTTATGTTTAATTTGGACTATGTTGTTTCATTTTGTAACTCTTTTTCTATATATTTATATATATTTTCGGCTTCTTAAAAAAATTAAAAATATATCTAAATTAATCTCTAATATTTTTATACAAGACATAAATTACAAGTATCTCTATTGATTTTAACATATTTCAACACTAGTCTATCCTTATAGAAATGCTATGTTAGAAATTAATAAATATTTTTGTGTGAAAAATAAAATTAGACGGGATCAAATTGAATTTTTATTTATTTATTTGTTAATTAATGGTAAATAATGAATGAACAAACCTTGCCACTTGTCTTATTTCTCTACACCTCACCGTTTCCATTTCAACCTTCAAAATCAAAATTGACATCTCCTTCTCTCCTTTATGTATTTTTTCATCCATTCCATTAGCTAGGGGCCATCCACAGTTTCATTCACCCCAGTTTCAACAATCAAAATATTTAATTAATCAACTCTATTTAATCCTAATCCTAGTGTCAAAAAAAATTAAATCCTAATCATCTCAAGAGCCTGCTGCCTGCCATGTCCTAATTCCCAACTCATTCCAACTGGTCCCATGATACATTTTCCTAGTACTTCTTTATTCAATTATTGATACTCAATCAAGCCATTTAATCAATTAACTATACAAATGTAAAATCAGAAATTGCCATGTATTTTCCAGCATAGACGACAGTGTATACACAGTACACTATAGTAGGTCCTAGTCTTGGTATTCGTAGTTGAAAAACGCGTACTTAAATTTTTTTCCTCTTTCTCTAACCCCCTTATATTGAACCTTTCTTCCTTTATCATTCAACCCACTTACTAAAAAAAAACTTCATTTCCTCTCCGAGTCAACACAAAAAAAAAAAACTAAATGAACTCGGAAACTGAAACACCATCCTCAACGACGTCGTTTTGGTGCTATAGCTGTACACGTTTCATTCACATCTTGAACCAAAACGATGTCGTTTGTCCTCACTGCCAAGACGGATTCGTCGAAGAGATTCACGCCGGTCAATCACCGGCGGTTTCTCTTTTCGCCGACGGAATTCCGTCTTCCAGAAGACAAACCTCCCGCCGCAGACGTCGTAACGCCGGCGGCAGCCGTTCGCCTTTTAATCCTGTGATCGTTCTCCGTGGACCTAGAGAAGACACCACCGCCGGCGGAGGTGGCGGTGTTGATAGCGAGAGGAATACAAGTAGTTTTGAATTATACTACGAAGACAGTAACGGCACCGATCTACGTCCACTTCCACCAAGCATGTCGGAGCTATTACTCGGTTCCGGCTTCGATCGGTTACTAGAGCAATTTTCTCAAATCGAAATCAACGGTTTCGGAAGGTCGGAGAATCCACCGGCATCAAAGGCGGCGATAGAGTCAATACCAACAATTGAAATCACCGATTCAGAAATCGAATCCGAAATTCACTGTGCAGTTTGCAAAGAACAATTCGAGCTAGGTTCTGAAGCGCGGAAGATGCCGTGTAATCATCTTTACCATTCCGATTGCATTCTCCCATGGCTTTCAATGCGAAATTCGTGTCCGGTGTGTCGGCACGAGTTACCGTCCGACCAAAACGCGTCGGAGAGTAGAATTTCAGGTCAGATTGATGAAGAAGCGGTTGGATTGACGATATGGAGATTACCGGGAGGTGGATTTGCTGTTGGAAGATTCGCCGGTGGCCGAAGAGCCGGTGAGATTCAGTTACCGATTGTTTACACGGAGATGGATGGTAACAATTCAAACGAAGATTCTAGAAGAATTTCTTTGACTGTCGGAAGTAATAGAGTTAGAGAGAGACGTGGAATTCGGAGAATTTTTCGAAATTTTTTATCGTTTTTTGGGAGCGTTAATTTAAATCGTAGCTTTTCCGGTTCATTGTTTAGTAGAAGTTCAAGAAGAAGAAGCACAACTACTTGGGTTACAGAAGAATAATGATTTGGTTTTGTTTGGGGTTGAAACTTGAAAGCAAGTCATTCATTTAAATTTTAAAATTCTTAATGTAAATAGCATAGAATTGTGCTATAAGTTTAGTAGATCATTATTGAAGGGTGCAAGATAAGTATTGTTGTTCTTGCTGATCAACAAACATAGTTGGGAAAGAAGCTATAAGTTATGCTTATTTAGTTTTTATTGCTGTTAATTAAATTTAGTTGATTCTTTTAATGTTTTTCTAGTATTATGTCATACACACATTCTTTGTAAGAATTCCTTTAAGATTTGTTAATGTTGTATCCAATTTGATGACCATGTTATACCCAATACACACATTCTTTATAAGAATTCCTTTACATTTGTGTTTGGTATTAGTGAAATAGATGAGAGAGATTACATAACACTATTAAGGGAAGACTTGGCTTCTAAGGCAAATATTCGATGTCTTCTACACACACATATCCCAAAAACCTTAGGCAACTACCCCTCACAAGAGGTGAAACCCTAGACAAGAACACCAATATCATCTAAGAGAAGACTGTTGGGTGTGTGATGCAAATGCAATGCAAGTTCTACATGTATCAACAATAACAAAATTATTATTATTGTTGTTGACAACACAAATTCTAATGTTTACTTTTTACATTTGATTCCTTAATCAATGCCCCGGAAGCACCAGTTAACATTTTCCTTGTTATTATTATTATTTTAGTACTATTAATATTGGTTATAAATTCAGAGCAACCTAAAAAAATAACAAAGACCAACTTCTATGACCATATAAGTTGGATTTTCATTTGATGTTGGAATGGAACTTGGAAGCTAGCATTTGGATTCTAATTTCTAGATGGTGCTTGTTGGGAATGTGGTCGGGTTGGTGGCTAGACCATGATGACACATTGACACATTGACACTCCATAAACCATGCGTTTCATGATTTTGTCCATCCTCTCTGTCTATGTTTTTTTAACACCTACTTGCTTAATTAATCATGGACCTAGTAGTTGCTAAAAGATAAAGGTTGTTTTCCATGTTCCTTGGCTTTTAGCTTTACTCTTTTGGTTCTTAAATGTTTGATTGAGCCATACCCTTAACTACTAGACTAGTTGGCATCGACCTTTCAACAAAAGGGGGCCTCTCTGATTTTTCATCAGTCGTTGTAACTGCATATACTGTTGTTGACATTTCTAGAACACATTCATAAGGACTTTGCTAAACATTGTTCACAAATTGTTGTTTGGAACTTGGAAGTATTGAATCTAACAACTGTCTCGCACTCCAACTCCTCGATTAATCTATGAATTTGGCACGCCTGGTTTAGGCGTTCGGCTAACTAAAGTTGAACCATTTCCTACCACTACATAACAAAAATTTAATCTAATTACACATGTTAAAAAAGGCATGTGATCATCGTGCAATCTCGATAACGATATAAGCTTATTGTCTAAAAGTCTTTTAATAATAACATGTTAAACATCGTTAAAAATATAAAGGATAAATTTGTGAATAAACTCAAATCATCCAAGTTAATAACATACGACAAAATGGACTAGTCTATCCTTATAGAAAAATATTGGAATAGCACATGTTAATGATTCCACAAATAACATATCAATTTATTAAAAAATAAATTGCCAAAATTTCCAATATACTTCGGTTGTACCCCTAGACCATTTATAGTTGGAATGATCTGACAAAAAAGTTTTTAATCAAGTACTTCCTCTATGAAAGATTGGATGAAAATAACCGGACACAATTTGAAAACTAAAATCATATTGAAACAAAACGATATAATTAGTTTAAAACAAACTTAGATAATGAAGATTGCATAAAAAGTATAGATGAACACATAAGATTCATCGAGGAACAATATCTCCTACATTCTCATCAAGATCAATCTCATTATTCTCATTACTATGGTAACTTTGAATGCAACAACAAGAAGATACGTACACAACTTTTTAAGAAAGAAAATCACAACTTTCTCATCACTATGGTACCGTTGAATACAATCACTTTAATTCTATTTGTTACAATTTTTGTATGATTTTTTTTTTTATAACTTTTTTAACAAAAACAATCCCTTTCAAATCAACCTTTAAACGTGAAGCTGTTTTGAATACCTTCTACCGAAAATCACTTTTTGTGACTGATTTTTTTAATAAAATTACTTTTTATTATGATAAACAAACATAAAAGATATTTTTTTTCAATATTAAAAACATTTGATATTGTTCAACATAACCCTTTTTTTACTAAAGTTCAACATAACGTTGAAACAGCCTAAAAGGCTAAACAACTGTATGAGGCTTGGTATTGAGGGTGGGAATATGTTTAGAAGGGGTGGATGTAACAATATTCCATTACTTGTACATAAAACACTAGATTGATGACCCGTGCGCCGCACGGGTCTTATGAGTTGTAAAAACATCCATTAACAATTGAAAACCAGTAATTAAAATAAATAAATTAACACATTAATATTGTATGAAATACTAAAATGTAATAAATAGTCGGTGTTGTCAAATAATCACGTACATAAGATTGTTTATATTAAACATTACAGAATACTTCCTCATAGACGACGTTGGATGTAACATCAGTATTTTCACTAATCAGTGTTCAATATCTTCAAACCTTCTCTTGACGTAACTCTCGAAATAGCAACATACAATTGTCCATGAGAGAATAGATGTGTTGGAAGATATACGCCATCATTTTTAAGTGACTGACCTTGACTTTTGTTAATAGTCATTGCAAATGATATAGCAAAAGGAAATTGCCTTCTTTTAAACTTGAAAGCAATTCTCATGTCTGATGGCTCTAAAGATAACCTGGGTATAAAGACATTGTCACCAACACAACTTCCGGATATAACCTTCCCCTCGAGCACATATCTTTTCATTTTAGTGATAATCAACCTGGTTCCTTTGCATAATCCTTAAAATAGCATCACCAGAATATTCTGTGTAACATATATGATATTTAATTGCTATGTTGAATATCTCAATACAAATACATTCCAACTGCCAATTAAGTATTCAAATACGCTTAATGTACCATTAATCACACATGAGAATGTGAACAGCCGCAATCATTTGTTACAAAAAACCCTTCATTATTGCCTAACTCGTTCAAAAACTCAAAAGAAAAATGGTTATTTAGAGAAAACAGAAATAAAAAAAAGGTTATTTAGAAAAAAATTCTGATTTAAATAATGCTTCAGTGAATGCTTCTTTTTTTCCTGGCTTTTGATTAAATCTGTCCTTAGTATATAAGAAGCTTCACTTATTTTATTTTTTAGTAATTGAGATTAAATTTGTAACATAATAA
>Ga0315914_1000318_pt1 | contig 55364 bp, 31 predicted proteins | sample MpolenodulesMG_FD_203920 | JGI IMG/M metagenome (GOLD analysis project Ga0315914, IMG submission 203920) | Medicago polymorpha root nodule microbial communities from Los Angeles, California, United States - elongated nodules | ecosystem: Host-associated > Plants > Roots > Nodule | place: USA...
CCTACTTATATATCTTCTACTGTATTGTTGTTTGCTGAGAAATGATGAAACTCATTGGTATGAATATTGGTGCAGTTTACTGATCTGCAATTCAAGTTTGCAGCTTGTTTTGTTAATGTCATTATGTGTTGTGAATAGGAAGATAACTTATGATGGAACCTGAGGGGTTGATACCTGATAATATTGATACCTGATAATAAGACATGTAGAACTAAATTATATTATTTCTTGCAGACACTATGATGAAATTTGCCTCTTTTGAGACCATTGTTGAGCAGATCTACAAGCATGCCATCCCACAACCAAAGAATGAGTGCAGCAAAGGGCTGCAACTTGGTGTCAGTTTTGCTGGTGGATACATTGCTGGTGTACTTTGTGCAATTGTGTCTCATCCTGCTGATAACCTTGTCTCTTTTCTGAACAACGCTAAAGGAGCAACAGTTGGTGATGTGAGTTTCAACTAGGTCATATCTATGTAATTGTTTTGCGTTTTGTATGTTTTCTACAAGTATATCTAATGTGATGTTGTTATCTACTGTTTGATGCAGGCTGTTAAGAATTTTGGTGTGGTTGGTCTTTTCACCAGAGGTCTCCCTCTCCGTATTGTTATGATTGGAACACTTACCGGAGCCCAGTGGGGAATATATGATGCTTTCAAAGTCTTTGTGGGGCTGTAAGTTTTTACAAATGCTTGTCTGTGATATATTTGTTCTTAAGTGGGATGACGTGCCTAATAATTTTTTTGTTATATTTGTTAGGCCAACAACCGGTGGTGCTGCTCCGGCTCCCGTCGCAGAGATTGCAAAGGATTGAAGTAACCAACAATGACGACAATTTATAGTTTGCTTAAAAAACTTAGGAAACCAGCAAATAGGGACCATAAATAAACAGAGGAGTGCTGAGGTTGCTTGAGTTCTCAAGCATGGTTGGATGATATTCTTTTCAAGTTCAGACATTGTTTCCAATTTTCTTGCATTTGTTATTTTAAATTTTGGTAGGATGGTTTTGCTCGCATCCTTCCAGTTGCCGAAAACTTCGTAGCTAGGATTGATATAATTTTGCGTGTTAGGGTCACTACACGCCTCTGTCAAACGGAATACACATTTGTTTTGTTGTCTATGCATAAGCATGGGCGGATATGCAATACCTCGATTGAGATCAATTTTTCTTCTAGTTTACCTGATTAATTTTCATCCGGAATGTTTTTGTTGGTAAAAAATGAGTTTCATATCTTTTTTTATTTTGTATTTCAACGTATTTTAACATGTCAGCTCAATGTCTGTTTTCTTGCTATTCACGTGATAATTTCCAAGCTATTTCTTCGTTCATTGAGCGAAGTAAAGTTGTCATACGCTTAGATTAATCTATCTATACCTGGAAGAAATTATTTTGAATTGTATGTTCTTTAGAGCACATGTTCATGCGAAGAAATTAGTTTAAATAACCCCTTTTATATTAATTTGCTCGCATGAATTTGAAACAAGTTCGAAAAAGAATAATTTACAAACCCCTGCAATTGAAAAAAAAAATGAATGATTTTAAACTTGATATTTCAGATATGACTTTCATAATGTGCTAGTTTATGTCTAAAGCTACATCAGATGCCAGACCATGTTTTGCTAAGGTCGTTTATATGTATGTGATGTGATAGGAATGACCAGTATGAATTAATAAAGTAAAGCTAAAGGATCAAATTGATTTTTAAAGTTATGATACCAATTTGAATCTTAAAGTTAAGTTTACGGACCAAAAGGTAATTAAGCCTAACTTGAAAATTTGTTCAAAAAAAAAAAGTCTAATTTGAAAATGTTGCATGATTTTTTCATTGCAAAAAAAAACTTTATCTTTTTCTCTCTCAACATTATAAAATATATCTATCTACATTACATATGTATTATGTGGATTTGGATCATTACAATCGTTTATGTACTAGACTCCATAAGTTGTAAAATCCAATACATTTTAATGGTGAGGTCATTTACATCCTCTAAAGTTTTTTTTTTTTTTTTTTCCGCCGGTTGAGAGAATCCAAATCCGTATTATGCATTCTTAGTTGGTTTCATATTCTTGCTTCTTGGTTTATGGTCTGCGAAAATTGTCTTCAATCTATTGAGTCTCTTAAAATACTTCTCTTCGTCACTGTTTGTTAATTATTATTATTTTTGTCATTTTTCTCTATTAAAATTTGACTTGTTTATTTGTCCATGTGATGACTCAACATGAGCTCAAAATGAATATATGTTTAGGTTCAATTGACTTAAAGAATTAGAGAGAGTTGTTCAATAAACACCTCAATTTTGTTTTTGATCTAGTCGTAACTTCTGATCGACTGTTTTTGTGTGTAATTTCCGATCGGATTGTAACTCATAATTGCTTTTTTCAGTCAAGTGAACAATTTTAAGGTAGCTATCGAAAAACCATCTAAAAATTAAGCTATCTGTGGCATGAACACACCCTTTATAAAATAAACTAGATAAATTCATTAGAGTGAGTCATTAGTTAGTTTTTCAGAATATGAGAAAGCTATCTATATGTAGGGAGTCGATGAATGTAATTGTTAAAATGAATGAAGGTGAAAAAGATTTTTTTTTAGAGTAGCTTAGTCTTAACATTTATTCTCTTCAAGTGTCTTTTCTCTTTCTTATAGGTAGGTAACTTTCAAAAAAGGGGCAAAAAAAAATTTCCGAGCTTTCGAATTCATTAGACACCTAGAGGACAAGGTGCTGCTGCATGAATGGAGGGAAGGAGTTAAACCTCAAGCCAACACATAGCTCACCATAACACCTCCTTTCATATGTTGAAGCCCTGGGACATAAAAAGGCCACTAAGTAACATTATTTTTTAGTCTTCAGATAAATTTTGGGTTGTAACATAATATTGTGTTGAGGGCAAGGTGAAATAATTTTTCAATCCGCTCCCTATGTTAACAGGAAGCGTGCTTCCAGGATTGTATTTTTGACTGATTTCGTTATATAGGGTGTAAACTGAGAAATCATCCAAGGTGATTATATAAGCCTAATGGAAAAGCATATAGTCACTAATACCTAAAGGACAGACAAATGTATCCTCCTAATAAAGTTTTGAAAAAATGTAATAACATCTAGTTACCAGTACCAGAACTAAATAAACCTCAAACCCTCCTCATGTATTTTTTCTCATGTTGAATCCCAACCCCCTCTAATATTTGAATGAGAGAGAATATGTTTAATAAATAGGGATTGAATGGTTGGGATTAAAAAATACGACAGATTTTTTATTTTTGGGGGACGATTTATATATCATTAAGAGAACATTTTTATTCTTATTTCTTATAATTTCAACCTTTCCAGTAAAATATCTTTTAGAAATTAAGAATATCTTTTAAAAATGAGAGACCGAGCTGAAACCAATATTGGAGACGAATACTAGAATAGCACAGTAAAATTCATAGGATAAATCAGCTCAGACATCGGGGACAAAAAGAAAATTGTCCGTGTCTTCTGGATTGTTTTCTCAACGACTTCTACACCATGTTAGACATCAATTTAGAAATTAAGCGCGTGATGGAACAAATTACAAAACCAAATTTAAAAAGAGCAAACTCCACAAACTGATGTATCAAGTTATAGCACTTAATTACAAACAGGGTTGGACCCACATTCATCACATTGAGAGCATTTGAACACACTAAGATTACAATCTTTCTCGTCGTTATATATTAGCTGCCCAACAAACACAGACACACAAAACAGCATATAAATTATATACTAAAATGAGAGTACAAGATGTACTTCAACTCAAATATAAACAGGGTTCAGAAAAAAGAAACAACAGACAATCAATTGGGAAAGCAGAAAACCCATTAACAAACGGTACCAAAATATTCTATCTAAGAAAACACTGAAATTGTTCCGCAGACCACTCATACGAAATATCATATATTTAGTGCCCCATTGGGATAATAAATGAATATTGCCTCCCACATCTTAAAATTTAGGAAAACAAAAATGAGCTTCAACAACCCATAAAACATAACGTCTTGATAGTCCAGTATCGTTCCAAATCTGAAATTTGTTGGAATGTTGGTAAATCTTTTAAACTCAAAAACAAGATCAATATCCTCTTCATTGAACAATCAACAAGGTAGTGGAATTGATTTTTTTTTATTTTTAATTCTAGTAGAGTGTGGCGAGGTTGTTTCTAGAGTTGAATTATGTTTAGTTTTTGGAAGGATGGTGGTTGCTAGATGAGGAAATTGATGAACACGATGAAGACGAAGAAACACCTCTTGTTGGTCTCAAGTTTGGTTTTAAGTTGCATGCAATTTTTTGTTGTTGAAGGTTTTAAATTACATGAGTTATTTTTTTTTGAGAGGAAATTACATGAGTTGAATTACATGAATTGAGTTTGTGTAATTTCTGGGTTAATTGATGAATACAGACACACTCACGTGCCATTCCATTTCCACTTTCTTTTTCCTTTTTATTTATTTAATTCAAAATGGTGTTGTGGCTTTTTATTTTTATTTTAATTAAAACAATACACACGTGGCATCTGACTAAGTTAAATGAATGCCACATATGCATTGACTTAGTCAAAATTGCTCTTTTGCAAAAGAGGCTAAATATAAGGGGTTAAAATTGCCATTTTTTTTAAAAAGGGACCAAAATCGCTACATTTTAAAAGTTAAGGGGTAATAAGTGTGTTTAAACCTTTTCTAAAGCATGAGTTGTTTATAAATATAACCGTATGAAATTTTTTTCAAATCTTTGGGGGGTGCCATGGCCTCCCCTGTCACAAGGTAGCTCCACCAGTGATCGAGAAGAATGTCTACCCTTTTGCGACTCTGAAGGTAAAGTAGAGAGATGAACCCTTGACCATAGGTGTGTTCTCAGCCTCGAAAGATAAGCTTATGACTAAAAAAACTACCCCTAGACTGAGTTATGCAATAAACTGATCTCAGTTAACAGTTCAATAGTGGCATCACAGAAAAGGTTACTTGAACATTGATATATTTACTTTCAATTGAGCCCAAAGCACATGGATCAACATAGACAAACTTTCCTCTAAAGCATAAGAAATTTTGTTAGAAGGAAACATTTGATGGCAAACCAGATTCTAATAAATCAATTGTTTGTGACAAATGTTGATATATGTTATCATAATAACAACCACTAAATTTCATATCAATCTTTGAGATCCTCCATTTGTCCCACTAAAGTGAGCAAGTAACCTGTCATCCTCTTCACTTTAGAGAAGCCAAGTTTGTTCCTTTTGGACATCAATTTAGAAATTAAGCATGCATTGAAACAAATTACAAAACCAAAATTAAAAAGAGCAGAATTCCACAAACTGATGTATCAACTTATAGCACTTAATTGCAAACGGGTGGATCCATATTCATCACATTGAGAGCATTAGAACACACTAAGATTACAATCTTTCTCATCGTTATATATCAGCTTCCCAACAAACACGCGCACACACACACATAACAACAAACAAGTTATATACTAAAATGAGAGTGTACAAGAGGTACTTCAACTCAAATATAAATAGGGTTCAGAACAAAGAAACAACAAACAACCAACTGGGATAGCAGAAAAGCCATAAACAAACAATACAAAATATGCTATCTAAGAAAACACTGAAGTTGTTCCGCAGACCATTCATATACAAACTATCATATATTTAGTGCCCCGTTGGGATTTAATATGTTAATAGTCTCCCATAACTTAAAATTTGCATCAGTGTATGGTATTCATTTAACTGACATGTCATGTCGACACCATTAATGATTTGAGAAAAAAGAATCATTGAACACCGGTAATGTTGGACATCAACATGACATGACATGTTGGCACCAGTGAGGTTGGACAATGACACACCTTAAATATGAAATGTCGGTGTTGTATAGATTGAAGTAGCAATGCATGATATTCAAAATAAAACGAACCTCATAGATCTTGTAGAGTTTGTGATCTTTTGTGCTTAACATGAATGTATCTGTGCACATATACTTCGAATTAGGAAGTGCTTTCACCGGAAACCATGAAGCCCACCATTGAGTGATATCAACAGTAGTCAATTTGGGTGAGCTTAAGCTTTTAAACTCTTGAATGGTAAGATAATCTACTTCCTCACAATGGAAGTGTATATCTTCCGCTCCTAGATGCTCAAGATTCGGACATCCAGCCAGAAGCAACATAAAATCTCGAACTTCATGAAAGACCATATCCCTCAATTGAAGGACATTGAGCGACGGAAATCCAAATCCAATTGAAGAAAAATCAATTCCCTTCACTTGGAAGCGACGGAGGTTGAGACTCACTAATGTTCTACATGTGAGAATACCAATAGGCAATTTGGGTAATTGGTCATCATTATCAGAAAGGTCATCCACACGGATATGGAGATCGAGATACTTGAGTCCAAAAAAATAAGATGAGATATGAAAGCCTAGAAAGAAAAAAAAAAAAACGAAAATAATGGTTTTAAAAATAATTTGTGAAATTAAACATCCATTTGTCCCTTTAAATTGAATAAGTAACCCGTTGTTAATGGTAGAGGGTAACATTATATCATGGAATAAGCTAGGAACATGTATCTTTCAAAAACAAAAAACTGTAAAAAAAAAAAGAAGATTTAAGTTTCTACAGACTGCAATACCTGCATAGTATGTATAGTGAATACAACTTACAATGAATTCCATTATTTTATCCCTTCAAAGTTTGGGTTGTAAACACACAGCATCATCAACATGCACCTACCTTCAACACAAATTTGTTGAAGGTACAAATGTACAATCAAATTAAGAATCAATGAGGGAAGCATAAGAGCCAAAAATTACTAAAACAAAGACAATTAAATATTGCCTGTATGTATCAAAACATGAGGGAAGCAAGTTTTGGCAAAGCATAATACAGGGGATGGATTCTCAAATTGATTTTTGAGCAGAATTACCAAACATAAAGCAAAATAATTTTAATCTACACAATCAGGGAGTGAATCCTGACTGTTTTTCTAGCATCTCAATCAATAATTTGACTTAGAGAATCAATAGTGGATGAGTTTTAAATTTTCAAATAACTATTCACTAACCATAACTTCTTACTTTCTAGAGTATAGTCTGTATATTGGTCACAAAGAGACCAGTACGGTGCTTTGAATAATACAAAAGAATATATGTTAAGCAAAGCATGAACAAATTCATTTCACTTTCACTACTCTTTAACGTAGCTGTAAAGGGTGTCAACATATAAAATCTAAAATGAGTTTAAAATTAAATTAGCATTGTTCAACACCAAATATGTATATTCCTAACTGTCAAAATGTTACTCATGTTTGGAGTTTTTGAGCTTTTCAAAGAATTTTATGAAGAGGTTTCATGTAAGTCTCGGTTAAAGTACTACCAAAATTAAAAAGAGCAAGGCTCTGCAAACTGATGTATCAACTCTATAGCACTTAATTAAAACAATGGTGGATCCACATTCATCACAGTATGAGCATTTAAAGATGATTTTTCCTTCAATTATGCAGCGAGTCAAAGTCATGACATTCATAATAGCCCATAGTTCAAACCACCAAATAGAAGCTAATGAAACAGCAAGTAGGATACAGAAACTACTATTTACACAGTCAATATGTTATCAATGAAATAAAAGTTGACATGTTGCAGAGGCCTTTGGGCATGTGGACAATCTTCTTTCTAATTCAGGTTGCCCCCTTTGGTTCCAGATTCCCATGATTTGTAAAATTCTTGCATTCTTCAAAATATATTTTGCTAACATTAGCTCACTTTGTAGGCCTGAAAAGTTATGAATAGTGCAAGTTCTAAGGTATGATGACAGGCATTGTGGAACAAGTTCTGGTTCCACCCAATTTTCTTGATCATCTTCTTCCTGTTAATAGTGCACATAACTAAAGTTAAAGATGTGTTAAGAAAAGATAGACCAAATATGATTCTTAGACTTAACAAACCTGGTAAAGCTCCAGATGTTGAAGCTTAGGGCACTGTTGGAGCACTTGCGGTAGCGCTTGCCAAATACCGTAAAGCTCCAACCGGGTCAAATTATGAAAGATAGGGATATCATTGTAACAGTGTTGCAGCTGATTCGCCTGAATTATGTAGAAAGACACACTATCAAATTGGGGGCAAAATTGACAAAAACAAAAAACAAAAAAGGCAGATGAATCAGATTTTTGTTTTGTTTTCCATCCCATTCCATCAGCGTATGGTGGTAAATACAATTGACTACACATAATCAGCGTAATGTGATCAAATTATTGAATGTAATCAATTGTGTTATGTTGGACACAGATAGTATACTATATAGATTGAGGTAGCAATGCATGATACCCAAAATAAATAAATAAAATGAACCTGGAAGAATTTGTGATCTTGTGTGCCAAACATGAATGTATCTATCAACAGAGACTCCAAATTAGATAGTGCTTTAATCGGAAAATATGAAGACCAACAATCAGTGATATGTGCACTAATCAATTTGGGTAAGCTTAAGCTTTGAAACTCTTGAATGATTGGAAAATCTACTTCCTCACAATAGAAGGCTATATCCTCCGCTCGTAGATGTTCAAGATTTGGACATCCAGCTAAAAGCAACAAAAAATCTCTAAATTCATAGAAGAACATATTGTTCAAATGAAGGACATTGAGTGATGGAAATCCAAATCCAATAGAAGAAAAATCAAAAGCCTTCACTTGGAACTGATTGAGATCGAGAGATACAAGTGTTGTACATGTGAGAATGCTAGCAGGCAATTTGGGTAAATCGATAATATTAAAAAGGAATTCCACATGAATATTGACACGAAGATGCTTGAGTCCGCGTTGAACAACAAGGTTAATCCATTTGTTGATATTGTGAAAACCGAAACGAAAGGCAAGATCAGTGTCACCGTATTCAATTTGGAGGTTGAATCTGTTGAGGAAATGAGAGGCAGAGGATTCACGAGAGAGCAAAATGGAGTACATAAAATAGTTGAAACTGTGAGTAGAATCAGCATCATTCAGTATGATGTCGCTGAAATCGATACAGTCGGTAAATTTCCAGAGATGAATCCATCTCTTTGAGAGAATGCTTGTGGCAACTGCCTCTTTGGTAGGGAGACGAGAGAGAATCCCGCTCAGAATCGCGTCCGGTAAACTGCTGATCTTGTCCACCGCTCGTGGTGCTGCTGCTTCAGAAATTCTCGGTCGCTGCATTTCTTCTTCTTCCTCGCACAACTGGATTGGACGCAGCTCATCAACAATTAGGGTTTCTTCTTCTTCTTCTTCTTTTGTTTTTGTTGAGGGAATTCTCTATTTTTTTAACATACTCTCTCCGTATAAAGAAAATAAACCAAAAATCATCAAAACAAAGACAATCATAAGTTGTTGCAATTTTTTTTTGAATGTTTTTATAAATATATCTTCATAAAAATTTGTGAAGTATTGAATATATCCATCCACTGATATTGAAAAGATCAGCATCAAATGAGGGTTAAAAAAGTCTTTTAAACAGTAAATGTACCTTAAAAGTCACAGCTTTTTAAAAATTTTCTTATAAATAGGACCGGAGGGAGTATACCAAAAGTGTTTTTAATTTTTATAAATATACGAACTTTTTATTTTAGTTCCTTCAAAAAATTTCTTCAACTTTTAAATCTTATAAATTTTGCAATCACTATTTTTTAAGTAAAATTTTGTATTTTTTAATGAAATTGTGCATAAATGTATAAATTATTGTAAAAATCACTAAAAAAAATAGAAATTTTTAACAAAACATAAATTAAATATGAATTTTTACCGCCAAAAATATATAAATTTATATTTAATTCATGTTTTGGTAAAAAATTCTAATTTTTTTTAGGGGAGATCTTTATAATATTATTAATTTTTCTGCAAACTTTTATTCAGAAATATAAATTCTGCATGAGTTTATTTTAAAGGAGGGATCAAAAGTGAAGATGAATTTTTTTTGGAGGACTAAGAGTTAAAAAATATAATTTAAATTACAAAAACGAAAAGTAGACATATTTATAAAGAACAAAAACATATTTAATAAAAAAAAATATAATTCTATTATAGCAATTTTAAAAGGACCAAACTTATGTCATTTATCCTTTATTATAAAAGCTAGACTTGATGAACTAGCATGTTTGCTCTAATCCCTTGCATTTTTCCCTCCTAAGCATGTAATTATTGCTAATCTAATCTATCAACCACGCACTTAATCACAGCCGTTGATTCAAACTCTATTTTCAAACTCCTCACTTTCTCTCTCATACAGAAACGTCATAATGACAATTGAAAACAGTGATAATCATCCTTTTTTTCCTCCCTAATACGCAATTAATGTCAATCAACTCAGTCAATCACTCTCTTCATCTCAGTCGTAGATCTCATAACCTTTCATGTATTAATGTTCCATGATTTGAGTCAACCACCCCCAACATCTCAGCCGTATATCTCATAACCTTCCATGTATATTAACGAATGCATTCCCATTATCCTCTTCTGCCATAATTTTTACGTCAAAACAGTTTAGACTTAATGACAATATCCTCTTCTGGTTAAAAAAATATTAATGGCAATCGAAACTTCAGGTTAAGACTTAATGATATGCGAAAATTCAACTTAATATTTATGGAGCATAATGATATGCGAAAATTGAACTTAATGATATGTGAAAATTCAATTAATTTCCATGAGTGCAATTTTTGGTTCATCAAAATATTGAGTGCAATCACTACGAACCAATGTTAATTTTTCGGTTTTGCAAGCATTTACTTGCAAGCATGGCTTTTGAAGAGTCACAATTGTGCAAATAGGAGTATTGTTAGTATATAGAAAGTCATCTCAATTAATGCATTTGAAGCAGGTGTTTTGTGAATTTATTGCTCAGCTATTTTTTTTTTAAAAAAATGCACCGTGAAAAACTTTATTGTCTTACTGTCAACATAAAACTTTACCCTTTCACTTAAAACTTTACTGCCAACATAAAACAGTTTACTAATATTCATGGAACTTAATGATATTAAAAATTACTACTTATTATTTCTATTCGAATTTGAAATTGTCTGTCATCTATATAACAGGTCAAATTTTAAATAATCATGGAATTTAATGATATTTCATTGTGATTAAAAGAAACATTATTACTTATTATTGCTAATCGAAAATTCAGGTCATGAATAGGGGTTCAGTAGTAAACCAAAAAAAAATGTGCAATGTCAACTATTCGTATTTATGATTGACACTAACAGATTTTGGAATTGGAAACGTCATAATGCATTATAAATCGTTATACATTAATTGCTTTTATGGCTGCAATGAATAAGAATTATTACCAATAGAAGACTAAGGTCAATGCATTTTAAAACTCTCAATAGGTAACTTACCACCAATCAATTAATGTGCGTGCTCTTATTGTTTAATGTCCATGCACAGTTAACTCTTAACTATATAAGTTGGATCTGGTTGTGAGAATACAACTCTTCTGTTCTTTTAGAAAAAATAACAGTTTCTTTCAATTTATAAGATGACAAACATTTTCACCTCTATTTCAGCCGTGACAGGTGGGAAGAAGGATTTGAAGTTGATTGTACGTGTGACCTGTATATGGCTGATCTGTTGGAACAAAGGGTGTTTCGCAAAATCACCTCTTGAGTTTTAATGATAACAAGGTATTAAACATTATCAATTGGATATGCTAAACATTTGTTTAAGTGTACATGATCCTAATCAAAGTACTATCCATAAAGATTTTGATTGAACAAGTCAAAGAGCAAAGGAATTTTATTGAAGCTTAATGCGTCTGAAGAAACGAGTCTGAAGAAAGCGCTCCTGAAGACACGTCATCAGAAGCAAGTTTATCAGAAGCATCTCATCAGAAGCCACTTCACCAGAGTTGACAAAGTACAGTGTACGAAGTGTACAACCACTAACTCTGCGCATGCCTCTGCAACCATCATCTCTGCAACTTGTCTCTACATCAAGACAAGAATAACAGTAATATTGATGCAGACGTTGTTCCGTTTCAAATGGAATGGATTTGAAATTAGTTCTTCATAGGACAATTATCAAATCAGGCAAAAGATCAATGGTGAAGAATCAAAGCTTCAAGCAAGACATGTGTTGATGTAACGGCTAATTCTCAACGTCTCTCAAATCCTCTATAAATAGGGATAAAGACTTGAAGAAAGATACAACACAAGAACACAACAAGCAAAGACCAATACTCTGTGCAAAACGTCGCAAACTTAAACACATCAACAACTTAGAGAATTCTTACAATAGTTCATATCTTAGAATTCTCAAGTGTCTAGAAAAACAGAATCTGTTCTGTTCGTATTGTTTTGTGAATACCTCTGATTGTATATCAAGTATTCAAAACCTTATTCAATTATTTGTAATTGTTAAGAGAAGTCTCTTTCAGTTGTGATTGAGCAAAGGAAGTCTCTTGGAGTTGTCCTTGAGCATAGAAGTCTCTTTCCTGTGTGATTGAGCATAGAAGTCTCTTGGAGTTGTCCTTGAGCATTGAGAAGTCTCTTTCTTGTGTGATTGAGCAACTTATAATCCGACATTACATTTTAGTGGAACTCTCCTTGGAAGTGCAAGGGGGACATGACTACTTCCGATTTGTGGAAGGAACCTATATAATTGCATGTGTTCTTTCTTTCTCTGTTCTCTTACTATTATCCGTTGCACTAAGACTCTGAACTCAAGTCAGACTCTGAATCTGGGAACAGTTTTTCAGAACGTAAGAAAGAAAAGTTTTTGAAAACACAATTCAACCCCCCCCTTCTTGTGGTTTTTTCTCACCTCCATGATCCGTGATAAGGAAAATTCAGACGAGATCATATGCATGAACATGATATTGGTTGATGATAAGGTATATTATATAAACTTCATGTATAACCACGAACACTAATTCAATATGCCACTACGATTTCATATATTCTGATTTAGTAAACTGACATGTTATTTTTGTTTAGCGAGGACGGATCCATGTTATTGTTCGTAAATACCTGGTGCCAACGATGCAAAAAATGGTTGAAGAAGGATGAACATATAAGCTTGAGAATGTCATGGTAGGATTTAACGAGGGGAATTACAAACTCTTGCCACACAAGTACAAACTTAGCATGATGTGAAATTCGAGATTTACTAAGGTGAATGCAAGCAATGTGCCTCAAAACGTGTTTGAATTCATGTCCTATAGGACATGTTCAAACCTTTTTGTTATGTAAACTACCATTTTATTTTGTTGCTATTGTTGTCTTAGAAGGGAACATATTTTTAAATTATTATAAAACTTTTATTAACTATATATGTTTACATTTTTGCGACTGATTCAATTAACTTCTACGTGGTATGACCCGTGCGGTAGCACAGGTCAAGAGTCTAGTGTGTTGAAAAGAAATCATGGTAATAATCCCAGTGAGCTTAGCTCGGTTGGTAGGGATATTGCATATTATATGCAGGGGCTGGGTTCGAACCCCAGACACCCCACTTCTCCACAATTAAATTGTGTGAACTCTAACCACTAGGCTACTTGACAAAAAAAAAGAAAAAAATCATGGTAACAAATGTTTTTGAGATATTCCTTTTAAAAAAATGGCTTCGAGAAATTAAATAAGAAAGTAAAAAAAAACCTTTCATTGATTTTTTTTTTATTTTCAAGAAGTTTAATATACCACTTTTTGTAACAAAAAAAAAAAACCAATTTTTATCATTTCACAAAATAATATTTTTATATGATTTTCTTTAACTAGACACCACAAAAAATAATGTTTCTTTAACTAGTACCTCATGAACATTCTTTAGCATTTAAAAAAAAAAAAAACTTATGTGATGTTTCTTAGATCTTTTGGAAACAGTCAAAAGTGATATTTTTTATCGGCAGGTCCTGGTAGCTAGGCTTGTCGGGAGCAATGAGTTTCTTGAGCTGGAATTGTCGGGGCTTGGGCCACCCGAATGCAATTCCTACATTATGAGATTTGGTCTGAAAACATCGTATAGATGTGGTTTTTCTTTGTGAAACATTAGTTCATGCTAACAAGATTGAGGAAATTAGAATTCGTTTAGGTTTTGACGCATCCTTTGTTGTTGATAACATTGGAAGAAGTGGGGGGTTTGGCAATTTTATGGAAGCACCCGTTTGATTGTAATTTGTTGAATTATTCAACAAACTTCATAAACATGGAAGTAAGCCACCCTAATTTCCCCCGTTGGAGGCTTACCGGATTCTATGGTTGTCCTGAAAATGGACGTAGAAGGGACTCTTGGGATCTTCTAAGGACCTTATCTCAAGACAATACCCTTCCATGGTGTATCATGGGAGACTTTAATGATATTTTATCCAATGATGAAAAAAGAAGCACAATAGATCACCCCCCCATGGAGACTTGGAGGGTTTCATGAAGTTGTGCAAGAAAGCAATCTAGTTGACATTCTGTTAACTGGATGGATATCCATATATTTGAGTTCGCAGTAGAGAAACAAATGACATGAAGGAGGAAAAATTAGACAGAGCAATGGCTACACAGTTCTGGCATGATTTCTTACCAGAGGCCCAACTTCATAACATTATTGCTGATCGCTCTGATCATTATCCAATTCTTTTAAAACTATGTGCGGAGAATAGAAGACGGATAATGAAAGAGTTTAAATTTGAGAATGCATGGCTTCTTGAAGAGGGTCTTGATGCGGTGGTGAATGACAGTTGGGGAAAGGAAATTCATTCAGATATCTTACAGAAGTTGAATAATTGCACTGAAGAGATGAATACATGGGGTGGGAAGTTGCGAAGTAGATATCGAGATGAGATTGAAGAATATCGCAAGGAGTTGGAGATGATGAGAAGGAATACAGTGCTAGCTCAAAATAACAAGTATGATGAGGTCAGAAGTAAATGAGCAGATTGTTAGCTCACGAAAAGGCTTTTTGGCAACAAAGGTCGAAGGTTTATTGGTTGCGTGATGGAGACACAAACTCGCGTTTCTTTCATGCTATGGCAAGTTCAAAGAGAAGGCGTAATTATATCTTAGAGATTCAAAATAAAGGTGCAATGATAAATACACAGCAGGGCATTTGTGAGGTAGCAATGAATATTTCGAGGATTTGTTCTCAAATGACTGGGGGGAAGATATGTCAAATTTGGATTATGTTAAGGATGTTGTTACCACTGAGGACAATGCTCCGTTTCAAGTAAGTGAGTTTAAAAATGCTCTTTTTTCTATGTATTCTGATAAAGCACTAGGTCCAGATGGTCAAAATCCGACTTTCTTAAAAGATTTTGGCATTTACATGGAGTAGAAATTTTCCAAGCAGGAGTTGCATGGCTTAACAATGGTTCTTTTCCAAATCAAATAATGGTAACAAATATTGTTCTCATACCAAAAAAAGATAAACTGGAATCAATGTGTGATTTGCGTCCAATTTCTTTGTGTAATGTGCTCTACAAAATTATCTCTAAGGCGGTTGCAAACCGGCTGAAACCGTTGTTAGATAAATATATTTCATCTGCGGTGTCTGTCCTACATGGCTAAGGTCGACAAAAGTAAATTCCTATGTAACTTCAACAACTAAAATGAAAATCTTTTAAAAGTGAGAAATCGAGCTAAAAAACTATTGCAGATGAAGACCAGAACAACACAGTAAAATTCATAGGATAAATTAGCTCAAACATCGGGGATAAAAAGAAAATTGTCCGTATCTTCTAGATTATTTTCTCAACGACTTCTAAACCATCTTGGACAAACTGACCGAAAGTTACACGAAATAGAAACGTATGCAATACTATCTACCCTTTTGTAACTCTGAAGGTAAAAGCAGGGTGAGAAAGGTGAATCACAGTTAACAGTTCAATAGTGGCATCACATAAAAGGTTATCTAAATATTGAGATAATTACTTTCATTTGACCCTAAAGCACATGGATCAAAGTAGACAAACTTTCCTGTAAAGCATAAGGCAAATTTTATAGAAGGGAACATTTGATGGCAAACCAGATTCTAACAAATCAATTGTTTGTGACAAATGTGGATATATTTTATCGTAGTAACAACCACTAAATTTCATATCAATGTTTGAGATACTCCATTTGTCCCACAAAGTGAATAAGTCATTTGTGATCCGTTCACTTTAGCGAAGCCAAGTTTGTTCCTCTTGGACATCAATTTAGAAACTAAGCATGTAATGAAACAAATTACAAAACTACAATTAAAAGAACAAGGCTCTACAAACTGAAGGATGTATTAACTCTAGCACTTAATTAAAAACGGGTGGATCCACCACATTTATAACATTGTGAGCATTTGCATCCACTAGCATCCACATTGGTTGGGTCTTAACCATTTAAGACCCGGTACCTAACAGGTACCCCCAATGTGGAAAAAAAATTTGGGGGTCTCTTAAGACTTAGGGTCTAACTTAAGACCCCCAATCTTAAGTGGACCCCACATCACTTTTCAATAAAATAATCATTATATGAATTGTTTTTGTTGCTTTTCATTAATAAATAGTTATTAGTGGGACTCATTTAAACCTTTTGACAGAGGATCTTCATTGGAGTGTTTGAGTACCTATTAGGTACTATTATTAAAAAATAATAAAAAAGTGACGTGTCCATGTGTGACCCATTTAAGACCTCAAATGTGAAGGTCTCCATTGTGGATGTTCTAAGATTGCAATATTTCTCATTAATCATTATTATATAGCATTAGCTGCCCAACACACACATACACATATAACAGCATATAAATTCTATACTAAAATGAGTGTACAAGGGATACTTCAACTCAAATATAAATAGGGTCTAGAACTAAGAAACAACAAACAACAAGTTGGGAAGCAGATAACCCATAAACAAACAGTACCAAAATATGCTATCTAAGAAAACACAGTAATTGTTCCGCAGACCATTGATGTACAAAATATGATATATTTAGTTCCCCATTGGTCTTTAATATATGAAATATGAATATTGTCTTCGATAACTTAAAAATTTGCAAAAGACAGAAAAGGATTCCTTTGAGAAGACAACTACTTTCGTAACCTTTGTACACGCCTTCTGCCTTGTGGCTGTGCAATCAAATCTGAATTTAGCATCCAAGTGCCCATACAATGGATATGCCTTGATCTAATTGAAGAATATTCATATTTGACTTCGTAGTTTGTTAATCTTGAAGTGCTGAATATGTGATTTGAAGTGCGTAGCAGTATTGTTGAATAACAGATATGATGAAGCTATAGCGCTATTGCATAGCAGAATTTGAACTAATTGCTAATTACACAGTCTATATGTTATCACAGTTCAAACCACAAAGTAGAAACAAATGAAACAACAAGCAGGATAGAGAAACTACTAATTGCAGAGTCTATATGTTATCAACAAAATAAAAAAAGTTGACATGTGGCAGAGGCCTTTGGGCATGTGGACAGTGTTCTTTCTATTTCAGGTTGTTCACGATTGTTGTTCCAGATTTCCATGATTTGTAGATTTTTTGCATTCTTCAAAATGTATTTTACTAACATAAGCTCATTTTGTAGGCCTAAGAAGTCATGAATAGTGCAAGTCCTAAGGTATGAAGACAGGCATTGTGGAACAAGTTCTGGTTCCACCCAATTTTCTTGATCACCTTCCTATTAATAGTGCACATATCTAAAGTTAAAGGTGTATTAAGAAAAGATAAACCGAATATGGTTCTTAGACTTAACAAACCTGGTAAAGCTCGAGATGTTGAAGCTTAGGGCAGTGTTGGAGCACTTGTGCTACCAACTCCCAATTATCGTAGAGCTCCAACCGGGTCAAATTATGAAAGATAGGAATATCATCGTAAGGAGGTTGCAGCTGATTCGCCTGAAATATGTAGGAAATATACACAATCAAAATGGGGCAAAATTCAAAAAAAATAAAAATAAATCGGCAAACGAATCACATTTTTGTGTTGTTTTCCATCCCATTCCATCAGCGTATGGTGGTCAATACAATTGAATAACACATAATCAATTTGGAGAAAATAGAATTATTGAATGCAATCAAAATTTTGAATGTAATCAATTGTGTTATGTTGGACATAGACACGCCTTCGATATGAAATGACAATGTTATATAGATTGAGGTATTATTGCATGATACTCAAAAGTCAAAATAAATAAAACTGACCTCGTAGAATTTGTGATCTTTTGTGCGAAACATGAATGTATCTATCCACAAAGACTCTGAATTAGACAGTGCTTTCACCGGAAAATATGAAGACCACCATTGAGTGATATGTGCACTAATCAATTTGGGTAGCCTTAAGCTTTTATACTATTGAATGGAATCTTCCTTGCCATGGAAGGATATATCCATGGCTCGTAGATGCTCAAGATTTGGACATCCAGCTAAAAGCAACAAAAAATCTCGAAATTCATCGAAGAACATATAGTTCAAATGAAGGACATTGAGTGATGGAAATCCAAATCCAATAGAAGAATAATCAAAACTCTTGACTTGGAACATATTGAGGTCGAGAGATACAAGTGTTGTACATGTGAGAATACTAGTAGGCAATTTGGGTAAATGGTCAATATCATCAAAAAGACCACGCACACGGAGATAGAGAAGAAGATACTTGAGTCCGCGTTGAACAATAAGGTTAATCCATTTGTTGAGATTGTGATAACCGAAACGAAAGGCAAGATCAGTGTTACCGTATTCAATTTCAATGGTGAATCTGTTGAGGAAAAGAGAGGCAGCAGCTTCACGAGAGAGTAAAATGGAGCACATAGAATCATTGAAACTGTAAGTAGAATCAATATCATTCAGTGTGATGAATCCATCTCTTTGACAGAATGCTTGTGGCAACTGCCTCTTTTTACGAGTGTATGGTGTTCTATTTTGGTTCGATTGGGATTTCGGAATGTCTTGTTTAATGTAGTGTTTGATCATGCTCATCAATTTGGAGTTTTGCATTTGTGTAGAAGCAAAACGAGTGATGAGTGTAACATAATTTGATTTTTTTTTTTTTTTAAGGATAATTTGATTAGTTTATACGCGGTCAATTTGAAAGAGGAAGAACAATGGAATATTGTGTTAAATATGTTTTTATTCCCTATAAAATTGAGACCTTTTAAGTTTAGTCCTTACTTAATTTTAATAGTTCTTTTAGTCCTTACAAAAAAATTATGCATTCAGTATTAGTCCTTGTTCAATTCAAATTTGTTTAATTTATGCTTAAACTCTTAAGTTTTTGAACAATTTTTTGTAGACGTGTTAAGAACATTACTAAAAGTTCCTCCGCAAAAATTTATCGCAAAATTTGATTTCTACGTCTATATTTTATTACTTTTATCTTTAATTTTTGTCATTTTAAAAAATTTATATTTAATTTATTTCATGTTAAAAAAATTCTAAATTTTAGCAAATGAACATTTCATAGTGTTCTAAACGTGTCTAAAAAAAATCGTTAAAAAATTTAAGAGTTTAACGATAATTAAACAAACTTTGTTTTAAAAGGTACTAAAATTAGAATTAATTATTTTTTATAGGGACTAAAAAAATTATTAAAATTAAGTAAGGATTAAACTTAGAAGTTCCCAATTTTATAGGGACCAAAGACAGATATAACCTTATAATATTTCGGCAAAAATATTTAATTTTAATTAAAAAAAATTATTTTAAGGAATTTTGATCAATGGTTGTGGCTCAAATATAATGATGGGAGTTTTGGTTATGGAGTAAGTCACAATTTTGCCCGTTGAAGTCGTACGATTTGGACATTTTGTGTATTATTTTGGACACGTTTTGCATTTAGAATTTAGTTAATGGTATTCCTTTAATTATTTGTAAAAAAAAGTGTTTATTTAAGTTATATTTTTTTAGTGTTACTTTTCCCACCCTATAGAATTCTCGCGCGTCCTATTTTTTTTCCAAAAATACCTTCGGCTTATTCCGGATTATATAATCTGAACTGATTCAATACACATAACTGAAACAGAACAACCCAGTTTAATAAATCATTATATATATATATATATATATAGGGTTTTGCTAAAATACACATTTTATGAAGGTGTATTTTAGAACCCACGTGAAGGTGTCTTTTATTCTATAAAAGACAGTTAATTTAAAACTATATCAAAAAATGATTATATATATCTTTATACCAAAAGGAGTTGAATTTATATCATTACATATTTCACCTAATGATATACATTTCAACTAAACTAATGATATACATTTAATCTATGACGCTGAAAGATCAATGGGACTATCATCCACTTCACACCAAGACCATGACCAACTCTCTCATCGGGATCAAGATTTTCAATAATATACAATTCTTCGTCATCTCTTATCACCTCTTCACCCGCCGCCCGACTTAGCTCATTATAATCTACCATCCGACTGACATATCTATCAGGCCAGCTTTGTGCATCCTCTCGAGAGTGTCGTCTCCATAAAGGGGAAGTGAGAGGAATCAGACAACCATCCTTCAAATCCACTGCCATAAAATGGTTGTCATGCACATATGCCAGACACATCACCCGATCGATACATGGTGGTGGACCACATAGAGGGAAATGGTTTTCGATCGCCCTTTCCCAATGGACAACACAACAACCGCGTGGTTGAATTTCTGTACGATGAAGAAACCCATATCCGCCATGGTCGTCCACGTATCTGGTGGTGCATTCCCAATACCGCTAAAGGATGATGTGTCGTAGACCTCTTTATATCGCCTATCATTATTAATCATCATCTGGTAGCGAGCATTTTCTACATCGATAAGCTCTTTGTAAAGGTGGTAACAGATCATTTGGTGATCATCAACAGTCAAGTTACGTAGGACCGCAACTGCTCGAAACCCACAATGGCCATCAGCCGAAACGGACACTCGCATTTAACCGAACCTGCTATCTCGCGTCGAGTCTTTCTCTTGTACTCAGTGTATCAACCTCCCCTTTCACATATCAAAGTAACAAATGCGCTTCTTCCATTGCCACCATTATCAGATTTACCAATAACAGTGGAAACACCGAGCTTCCTTGTTTTCTCTCGAACCCACTCCAACAAATCATTCCGTGTTGCAAACTTTTGTGCAGTGGTAAAATGTTCTCGCTGATCAATACAAATAACAACATCTGGAGGTGGTATAACAGGGGGAATAGGAGGAGGAGAATCCTCTACTTTCGCATCGCCTAAAGAAATTTCAATTTTCGGTGGTGGTGGTGGGGGATTCTCGGATTTGGCATTTCCAGAATCATGCACATCTTCAAGTAAAAGAATCGGCAACACAATAGGAGGTTCAATCTGAGGTGGATCATCATTTGGTGCATCAACAGGAACAACCATAACTGAAAACAGTGCGAAACATCGTCAGAAAATGAGTACAGTTTCTGCACTGGTGCTGTCCGGATTACAAAATCCGAAACACATGAATTCAATCCAGAATTTATTTTCCGTAATGCTCCAGTACAAATCATATAACGTGATCAAAAGGAAAGCTCCTAAAAAACGAACGAGGGAAGGTTTATATACACATTACCTTTGCATTTAGACGAAAATGATGATGTTAATCTCCCTTGATGACCAGATTGATGCTCCAAATCATATTTTTGCCCTAAATGGTGTGTTTATAGAGGTGTAAGGAGTGTCTGTAATAAAGGTAGTGAGCTTCAGCTAGGTTTTGGGAAAGTATATATAACTAAACCGTCCGGATTTCATTTTCCGGAAAACAACGACACTTTTTCCCGCTCAGTTCAAATACAGGGTGTTCGGATTTCATAATCCGGAAAACATATATATTGTCCGGATTATGAATTCTGAATCGTCTTGCACCCTGATGAAGTCTAAGTTTCAGAAAAGACATGGTGCAGTGTGATTTTCTAATCATTTCAGATTATGTAATCCTAACAGTGTCCGGATTATAAAATACGGACAAAGGGTATTTTGGTCAAAAACGCAGGGCGCGTGAGAAGGCAACAGGGTGGAAAAAGTAATACTCATGTTTTTTTGGTTTGGAGATGTTCGCTCCAAATTTTTATCGTTGTTCTTAGGGCATCTTCAATGAAGGTATTTATATCGGTTTCATATAAGGATGAATTCATTCCTTATTTTTTTATCAATTTTATAAAATGACATTTTTTCTCTTCTTAAGTTTTTTTTTTTTGTTTTCTATTTCAAAAATGTATTTATATGATACATGAACTTTTAGATAATGATTAAAGTTTAATCTTTTGCAATTATTACATAATATGATTACATTTTGTCTACGATTTTAATTTGGCCTATGTTGTTGGAAACATTGTTGGATGACAATGAAATTATAATACTGGATGAAATTTAAAACATTGTCGTAAACATGGCTGAAAATATGTTGTGTTTTAACTTTTTAACTTGATTTTAATGTAACTTCTTAAAAAAAAAACTTGATTTTAATATAGAAAAAAGAAAATTATATTGTCTCGAAGAAAACCGTACCAACTCAAACTGTGATTTGGTTTGATAAGATTTTATTTTAAAAGTCAATCGAACCAAATAAAATTACATATTTTTTTATCTTGTGGCTCAATGACTTACTCCCTCCGTCCCATATTATAAGCAAAAAAAAAAATCACACTTAATAAGAAAACTAAAACATAATAGTTTGTAACATAGTATTTTGTGTTATCTTTGAAATAAGTTTTATAGGAAGATGTAAAAACAATTTTCATTGGTAGTTGATTATAGAAAAATGAAAAGAGAGCAAATTAAATGCACTTTGCATTTAATTTTCCTTTGAAAAAGATAATTTTTTAAAAAAACATAATTAAATATAATAAAAGTTGGTCTTTTTTGCTTATAATTTGGGGCAAAGAAAAATGGCTTTTTTTCTTATAATTTGGGACGGAGGGAGTATAGCCTTAAACCGAACCAAAACACACTGCAAACTCCCCTACGGCATACACTACTAAAAAATTGACATTAAAAAAAAAGTTCAATGGTTTCCTTCATACCACAACCACTTAAACACAATCTCATTCGTAAGGACAATACTACGGTTCACAAAATTATCTTTACACAAAAGAGGTGCAAACATGCCCCTAACTTTAACCAACAAATTTATTGAATAGCATAAATAAATTTCAACCTATCAGTTACAGTTTTGACTATGTCGATAATAGAAGGTGGTGTAAAATAAGTATCCCCACACAACAGTATAAAGTTGACGGCTTACAACAAGTGACATATTTATTATTTTACTTATGGCATATACCATAAGTATCCCTCCCAGACATGATTGTATTATTTTCTGAAGAAATGAGCTAGTGAGCATCAGTTCTCCCGAGTCCAAATATCGCAAACATGAACTTACATGAAACAATACAAGTGGACAGTGATCCTGGAAACGGACTCTGCCCATGAAATTCATTAGACCCCGTTGAAACCTCGACTGCTCCAATTATATATAAATAATAACAAAGAATGAAATATGATAGCAATGTACAAAATCTTCAAATCCTTTCTGGCTTTGGCATTAATGCTGTCGAAGAGAACCCTTAGCGGATCTAAATTAAGAAATAGGGCTTATCTCCAGTTGCACTCAGAGAAGATTGATAGTGAAGGAAACATATGGGTGAGTATCCGCTTCACCTGCTAGGCCAGCCATTCCAGCACCTACCTCTTCATCGGTTTTCCAGTATGCACTGCACGTATTTATGGAAGGCACGATATTACCATGTAAGAATAGTCAATCAAATTAAGAGACAAAAATTACAAAAGCAAAGACAATTAAATATTGTCTGTATGTATCAAAACATGAGAGAAGCATGTTTTGGTAAAAGTATAATACAGGGGATGGAGTCTCAAATTGAGTTTTTGAGAAGAGTTAGCAAACATAAAGTTTCCGAACTGTTTTTCTAGCATCTCAACCAATTATTTTATTTAGAGAACCAAGAGAGTAGAAACGCTTTAAATTCCAACCATAACTTCTTATTTTCTAGAGTAAGTTCTGTATATTGGTCACAACAAAGAGACCAGTACAGTGTTTTGTGATTTGAATTTGAATAATAAAGAAGTATATATATTAAGCAACGCACGAACAAATTCATTTAACTTTCACTATTCTTTAATGTATGTAAAAGGTGCTAACATATAAAATAAAAAATTAGTTTAAATTAGCATTGTTCAACACCAAATATTTACATTCCTAACTGTCAAAATGTGAATCATGTTTGGAGTTTGAGCCTTGTAAAGAATTTCATGAAAGTCTCAGTTGAAGTACTATCAAATTTGGCAGTGACCAACTCTTCAAAAATAAAAAATTTAAAGGCTTTCTGAAACTTTGCATGTTTTCCTTTATATCCAGCAAAAACAAGTGAACAACCCTCCCCCTCAAAGGAAAAGATAATGTGGGAACTTAAATCCATCAGTTGATCAGGCTTAGTAGTGTCTAAGATTACTACAAGCCATATAATTTAAATGAGACAGCACAGAGATTAATTAGCTACTTGCCTGTTTGAGCTATCACTCAACCCTTCAAGGATTGAACGTACTTTCTTCTCGGCTTTTACAGATGGAGCTAAGACACATGCCTGGAATCAACAGAAGACCCGATAATGATCAGTGGTAAAAAAAAAAATATTGTTTGAGGGGAGGGGGAAGGTGATAAGACCGAACTTCTTGTCTAGAAGAGTAGAGTACCAAGAAAGACGGAGGCAATCCATATCTCAGAATGCTTTCAGAAAATAAGCGCACAGCACAAAAGTGCATCCAGGAGCTGAAAACCTTCAGAAAGTATAAAGTAAAAGTGGTCAGCGAGAAGAACCATGGCATTATAGGATAACACGTCAATCGTAAGCTAAGTCACTCCATAATGTCAGCCTCGGCCTGAGAGGCTAGTGAAAAACAGACGCATCAATATATAAGTACAGCTTGAAAATAGTCATTTAACTTGGCATACGTTTCTCATAACCACCTTGGTTTTTCTAATGCTATCTGAAAATTCAGTCTTAATAAATTTTCTGGTATTTCTACAAAATTAAATGAAATAATGAGCAAGTGCATAATACCTCTCCATAACTGGCATAGCACCATTGCAGCAGAGAACCCCTCAAACTTTCCTGATCTTGCATCAATTTATCCAACTCCTGCTTTCGGCCCTCATGTGTTTCTGGACTGTATTCAAAATCACGAATCTGAATACGAAGACAAAAAATTCCATTAAACACCTGTCACCAAATTATGAATTGATATTCGATACCAAAACACTCAGCATTATGTGTCTCACAAATTCCACTATACAGATATTACCAATATTAACAAATGGAAGACAATATGCAAAATTAATTAAAAGAAATACTTACTTGGAACCCTTTTTCACGTGCACTAGTTCTAAAATTGTCTGCCACACGATTGAAGAGTGTTACAGTATAAAGAGCGTATTCATTATCCTCATACAACTTCTTAGAAGATCTTGGGACCTAAAATATTTAACCTAATTAGAAGTGAAACAAGGAATAAAGCAATGAAAAACAAAAGCATACTTGGAATTATTCAAAGGTGTGAACAAACATTATTGGAATGTTTAGATGAATTACAGGGATTTTTTAATAATAACCCATTTACAATGACCACAAGGAAGTAGTATTCATATTTTCTAGTGAATATGATATATCTTACCACATAGCTAGTCAATGTTTCATAGCTTTCAAGCCAATCCTTCTGTGAATACTTGGAAACAATCGCAAGGAGGGTAGTTAAATGTTCTGAAGTTATAATGTCCTCTGGTTTTACCAAGTTAGAAAGATCACGAACTGCTAAGCTGAAATAGTAAAGCAGGTCAGCTAAGAAATAGAATACATTAAATTTGAAAACTACATAATTTGTAAAACATCTGCACCTTCCAGTTTGCTTTCGGTTTATAGCGTTGAGCTGACTTCTGATATTATTATACTCTGAAACACGAACCTGGCATGAAAGACAAATTTTCAATGCCCAAGTAGAAATATCAATCCACACAATGCAAAATAAGTAGGCACTACGGATGTTCTATGTAATATTTCTCAGAGAAAAAAAGTTCATTGGATTATTATGAAATAGATCAAAGTGCCATACTATATTACTATAAGACAAATAAATCTTATATCTTTTCATCAAAAAGTAAATAAATCTTATATTAATGAAGGGGGAAAAAGGACAAATAAATCTTATGTTGTCCATCACTCAATCATTGTGAAAAAGAGTTGCTACCTTCTGAGTTACATATGTTGAAAGCTCTTATAACTCTACAATTATTTGCCTCATCGGATTTTGGGATTTTATTTGCAGTATAACCAAGTGGACGTGGTCCAACAAATCAAGGCACAGCGATTTTTTAAAGGTAAATTTTATGACAGGCTGGCCCGCCAAGCCCACAGTCTGCAAAGGGCCGGGCTCAGATAGTACTTTTAGAGTCTATATTTAAACAGGGCTTTTAAGCTCAGTCCAATAAACCCAAAGTCTATTCCGGCTGACCCTAAAATAAATGGGTCGGGTAGCCTGTTTTGACAGCTTTAGAGCTAGGGGATTGAACGGTTGGGATTAAAAACATGATTCACTCATTTTTTTCCCAACAAGAGAGGATCCACTCCCCCCTTAGATCAATAAAGTATGTTATTTTATATCATCAAGGGAACAATTTTATTCTTAAATCTTATAATTTCAACCTTTCTAGCGAAATCATGTACCTTTCTTATCACCTCTAAATCCAGATAATCCATATGCTTTATTATTTTTTTCATCTCCACCCGTCCGTTTCTAAACGTTTTATTTTGCGTTAAAATTCCAAGATAGTCTGCCTGTTAGTTAAGTACTCCCTCAGTTCATTTAAAAGCACCCCTTCCGCGAGTGTGAAAGGGTGCTTATAAAAAGGGACGGAGGAAGTATTAGCTATCAAATTTCAATATCCAAAACTTCTTAAAGTTTAAGATATTGCTTTAAGATAGCAGCATGATACTATTATATTTGCAGTGTATCTCATTCATGGCTAGGATGGATGGCAGTAAATTCCTATGTACCTTCAGGAACTAAAATGAAATTCTTTTATATACGAGAGACCGAGCTGAAGCCAACATTGCCGATGAGGACCAAACAGCATGAAGTAAAATTCATAGGACAAATCATCCCAGACATTGGGGACAACAAGAAAATTGTCCATATCTTCTACATTATTTTCTCAACAACTTCTACCCCATCTTGGACAAACCAAGGTCCTCATACCAAAAATTACCCAAAATAGAATCGTATGTAACTAAGGGGGAGCCTTGGCGCACGGTAAAATTGTTGTCACGTGACTGAAAGGTCATGGGTTCAAGTCCTAGGAATAGCCTCTTGTGTAAAAACAGGGTAAGGCTGCGTACAATACACCAACAAATGATGGGACCCCTTCCCAGACCCTGCGCGGGAGCTTTAATGAGAATAATGTCTACCCATCTTTGACTCTGAAGGTAAAGTAGAGAGAGAAAGGTGAATCCTTCACCATAGGTGTGAATTGGCAGGTGGTCTGATCTTATTCTTTTTCTCGGCCTTGGGAGATAAGCTTATAGCTAAAAAACTATCCCTAGAGCGAGTTGTGCAATAAACTGATCTCAGTTAACAGTTCAATAGTGGCATCACCGAAAAGGTTACCTGAAGCACATGGATCAAAGTAGGAAAACTTGGTATATATTTATCAACCAAACACAGAGTTCATAGATTCAATACTCTGCTCGCTAGGATTTGGATCTCTAAAGCATAAGGGTAACATTAGAAGGAAATATTTGATGGCAAAGCGGACTCTAACAAATCAATAGTTTATGACAAACAGGGATATATTTTATTATTATAACGAACACTAAATTTTATATCAATGTTTGAGATCCTCAATTAGTCCCTCTTTAAGAGAATATGTAATCTGCGATCCTCTTCACTTTAGAAAAGCCAAGATTGTTCCCCTCTGGCATCAATTTATGAATTAACCATGTAATGATACTAATTACAAACCCAAAATTAAAAAGACCAAGCTCCACAAACTGATGTATCAGCTCTATATAGCACATAATTACAAATATAAATATTAGCTGGCCACATTGGAAGCATTTGCACTCACTGAGATTGCAATCTTTCTCATTATTATATATTAGTTGGCCGACATATGCCACATATGGGTACTTCAACTCAAATATAAATAAGGTAAAAAATTAAGAAGCAGACAATCAATTGGGAAAGTAGAAAACCCGTAAACAAACAGGACCAAAATATGCTATCTAAGAAAACACTGAAGTTGTTCCGCAGACCATTCATATATGAAATATCATAAAATTAGTGCCCCGCTAGTATTTGGTATATAAATGCTGTGTCCCGGAACTAAATATTTTGCAGAAGACACACTGTTGAATCAGATATAAATTGGTAGCAATTAAAAAACTCAATGAACCAAAAGAATGCAAAGACTTAAAGCAGTTAGCCATACAAAAGGCAAGAAAGTTACAATAACTAACTAGCTGCTATCTTCACTAGTTGTCAAATTATGGATCGCGGAAAATAGCGGTTTGTTCAAACCCCAATCTTTTGTTTTTCTTTTTTCATAAATGAATTTGCACACTTAATTAAAAAAAACTACGCAACAGTGCTATAGCGCCATCATATCCACTATTTTGTACTAAATAACATATTGCAGAACAATAGTGATTTCTTCAAATTCCGCTATGCAATAGCACTATAGCTGCTATTCAACAACACTAATAGTATAAATAAGGGAATGAATGACAAATGCATATAATGTTATTATTACTAACTACCCATCACATCCATGAAATCAAACATATAGATCGAAACGAACTAGTACTAAAGAATGTGAAGAAAATGAAAACCTTGAGATCATCCTCAATCTTAGCAACTTGACTATGAATTCCATCAACAATCTCCTTCAAAGGCGACATAGTCGGATACTTAGCATCATCCCAAACAAATCTAGATCCATTACAAACAAGGAAACATCAGCACAAACAAAAACACAAATATCAATAGATCAAAGGTGAAAAGAGAGAAAACAAAACCTAGTCAAGTATGAATCAACAGGAACTCCATCAACGGTGAGACCAGCAGTGTTAACACCGGAAACTCGCTCAAGTTCTTCAATCTGACGCCTGATCTTGCTCGAAACACCTTCCATGAAAGCATTAGACTGCATAAAAATATTCATAGATCAAATCAAAAACAATTACGCGATTGAAATTATAAGAGATCGTGAAATTGAGAGAGGAAAGAGGATAATCGGAAAATCAACCTTGGTGAGATCATCGCTGAGGGAGAGGAGAGAATCTAAGGTTCCAACGCGGAGATTAGGAATGTTGAACTGTGAAGAAGAAGATCGATGGATTAATTAGATTAGAGTAATGAAGCGCGATGGTTAGTTAAATAGATGATTAGTGAGGGAGTTAGATTACTCTGTAGAGAGGAGTATCGAAGGAATGCTTAGAGATGTTTTGCTGCAATTGGTTCCAAATCGAAGAAGAAGAAGAAGAGTTGTTGTTCTGGACGGGGAGAGACACCACCCAGTACCTGTTTGCCATTTTATTTTTTACGAGTGTTGTGTTTCTGATTCTGATTATTATCACTGCATCTCAATGCCCAACTTCGTCGTATATACACATTTTATTATTACCAATTATCCATTCTAAAATAATTACAAAAATAATGCCAATTCAAGAAAATAGTTTTAATTATTGGGTTTAATGTTTATTTGTTTTGTCAAGTAGAAATCAAAGGAGGAACATGGTGAACCACGATCTCTTCCGTCCAAATTAAATTATATAGATCAGGTTTTGCACGTTGTTTTTTATCTCAGCCGTTCATCTCAGATCAAACGGTTGAGATTGAAAATTGTGTGTTTTTAGTTAAACAATCTCAATATCAAATTATTATCGGATGACTGTCATTACCCTACTGTAACAGCAGGGAATCCTATTAAGGATTCCCCAAATTATACATCTTTTTGGCCATACGTATTTTTTGAACATACGTGTTAAGAAATATAATTAATTTTGCATGAGAAAGATATAGTATAAGTTGTTTTACAAAATTGTCTTTGATAAATGATATGAGAAAGATAAGTTAAAGAATTCAAAGAAGATAAAGTAATAAATAATTAAGGGTATAGTAGAAAATGTAACATTAATGTTTCATTAGTATTATAATTAGTATTATAAAACGATTTATAATTATGACATTTTTTTTCTAAACCGACTTACAATTTGGGACGAAATTAAGATTATCGACATTATTGAGTTCAATTTTAATATTATGGATTTTTTTTACAACTTGGATACCCGTCAATAAAAGAAAGTATATTTGTGGAGAAAAAAAAGTTGGTTATAGTTAGTTGAGTTGACACAAGACAATAACATGGGTAACTTTTTTTTTGGTAGATAGAAGAGATGATAAAATCATCATAAACTCACACGTACAAAATGGAGGTATCGGGGTTAGAACCCCGGTCATGACGTTCGGCCTAACAATCTTGGTATTTTTGTCAGTTGAGTTAAGACTTATGAGACATAACATGAGCAGCTTTACCATTTTTAATTGATGGGTAATGTAATTGTCACCGTACAAGAAATTAATGATTCTCCCTAAAAAAATAATTCTTTTTTCCTTCATTTTCTCTCATTTTCTATATGATATCTCGAGCTTGAATTCAATTGTAACCACAACTTATAAAGGTGATTTAAATCAAACGCATAATGACCAAACTCTTGTTCTTTCGTCATTTTCGAACAATATCTTTAAGACTTTTGCTCAACAGATCATTCTCAAACTAAAAATTTCTTCATGGAAGCAATAGGTTGAAGGAATAATTCGCACTCATAAACTCCATGAGTGGTGAATCTAATGATCATAACATGTTATCTTAATGAGATTATCACGAAAGGTGAAAAATCAATTGTCGGATACCTTTCACGAATTAAAACATTGCAGACATCCTTGAATCTATTGGCAACTCAAGCTCACATTACGATAAGCTTGAATCTATTCTAGTCGCATTTCATGTCATCGAAGAAAAGTTGATACTTCTTTCACATGAATCAAAATTGGAAAAGATGAATACATATTCTCTACTAAGCCTTTCTTTAGTGTTTTTCAAGCATAAGAAATTGAGGCAAGTTCGCCCCGTCGTCAAATTTCGAGCAGTCACAACAATTCTCTAATAATAATAGTGGTCGCGACGATTGTAATAGACCTAATCATGGTGGTGATGATCACTTTTGAGGTCGCTACAAGGTCCAATTCTAAATTGGTTAAAAAACTAGACATAATGCAAGCACCTCTTATCATGCATGGCCACTCAATCACAAGCAACAGGGGTGTTAAAAAAAACTATAAAACCAAATTGAACTGCAAGTAGTAGTTTGCTAATTGAACAATCGATTTAGTTCAGTTCATAATTTATTAGTGTGGTTTGGTTCGGTTTAATGGTTTAGTTCAGTTTTTTGTTTTTAAAAATACTCCTAATATTTGATTTGGTTAAATTTTTAATTTTTTTCCAATATTAGTTATAAGATGATGATAATAACAATTTGAAACAATTTAGTTAAAAGAAAATAACAATTCAATTCAAAAATATATTTTATTCGAAGAAAAAAGAGAGTTATGATTCGATTTGAAACCATAAATCCAACATACCAAACCATTGCAATAGTTCGGTTCCTTTCCGAATACATCCTTTAATAGTTCGGTTCAGTTTTTACGAACGGTGGAAACAATTCTCATATTTAAAAGTCAATTTACTAAGGACAACAAGATCATCTCAGAAAAGTTGAAGGTGATTTTAGAAACAACGATGACCAAATAAAAAACATGCATGAAGATTCGCTCCTTTAAAATAAGAATACATTAAGAGCATAGTCAATTGATTCCCGTTTAATCAAGGTGGTGGATTGTCTCATGCCTTAGCTGATTGGATAGATGAGCAGTTGATAAACGTGTATGGAGACTCATAATTTCCCTCAAACGATAGACATGGTAGACAATTGGTCGATTGATTGAGAAATCAACTAGTTGGTACAAAAGCTTTTTTTTTTATTTTTTATGTAACTTAGCAAACTAAAAAATTTCCCAATCTTACATGATGTTAACATGTGTACATGTTGTAAGTACTCCATCCGGAGTTAAATACAAGAAAAATACTTCTCCTTTAAAAGTGATTAAAAAATATCAAAAAAACATCTGTCTATTTAGATTTTTTGTTTTTGCTTATATACATTTCATTCCAAATGGACCAAGTGGCAAACCATGTTAGTGGCAAAAGCATTATAGTTCAACTTTATAAAATGTGCATAAGTTGTAAAAACATACAAAGTTAAAATAATAAAAATAAACATATATACGGTGTCGAATATAGTGTATATATTTTGATGTTAAATTAACCCCACTGATTTACGTATGTATTTCCCTTCTCACTTTTTATTTTATCATTTACCACTTCGAGCAAACTAAGTTTCTGTATTAGAATTCTACACTAGACGTTGTCAAAGATGGTTTAGCAATAATGTACTCTTGCTAATATCTACTGAAACATTCAAGATAATTTATGTAGATGTTATCCACCAAAAATTATAAACAATACATCGTAGAGCAGTCCCAACTTTGTTCAAGAGAGAGGAACACAAAAACATGTCCACTGACTACTCTTTTATTCTACACAATTCCTCCCATTGTCATGACAACCACAAAAAGAACAAAAAACACACTTTCATTTTTCTCAGTACCAAAATGGAGGAACCCACCTTCCTAGTAACCATGTTAGTGCCCTTCATATGTAGAAATGACCTCAATAGAAGTCATCAAGTGACAGATTCTCAACAGAGCCAAATGTTTCAACTGATCCAATTCTTGAGTAATTGGTCATTGATCCACCCAAAAAATCAAGTGGTGAGTCATTTGAGATGGTTGTGTCATATATAAATGACATGCTTGTATCATTCATTGCAGGATAGGCTACATCAAAGCAACTTTTGTTCACCTCATAATCATCAACAAAGATATGATTGATTGTATCATTAGCTTCTTCCATATACTCATCTTGATCACAAGCTTTCTTTGCCTGAATTACCTGTAGTAATGCATATGACAGGGAAAAAAAAATACATGTTTAAGAAAGAGCTTAATGAAATGTTAGAATTGAAAAAGAGTTAGTTCTCCTTAGTTTTCTTGTTAAGCACATACATAATTGTGATTGTGATTATCTTGGTAAACCATAATGGAGTCTCCAAAGCGTAGACCATGTGTGCTAACAAAGTCTCCTGAAAATATTTAACAAACTAATATTTTTTTAAGCAAAGTTTAACTCTTAAATGGAATTAGAGAAGTATTTTAAGTTAATTCAACATACCAGTGTTTTCAAGTACATACATCCGACTGTTATTGTTAGGCCAAAACCTGCAGTATTGAAATAGAAATATAATCACCTATAAATATAAATTGCTAGTACAAGTCAACTGAAAATAATCTAAAAGTTTCTCAAGGTATCGCAGTCATTAGATAAAGATCAAATGACTCGTATTATGAATTCGCCCAAATTGACTTTAAAATACAATTTCAAATGAGTCAACCATTCTTTATCTAATGGCTAAGATCTGCGACCGTGTAAGTGTGTGACTGTACTTGGAATCTAGTTCCAAATGTAATTGCATTAGATTTCATTCTGATTTTATTTTGTTGTTATGAGAATTAACCAACAATGTATGCACATAGCAGACCTGTACTTGAAACTCCATACATGAAGACCATCTATATCATCCATGCTGAGAAGAATTCCTTCCTTTGACTCAAGGACTGGAAGGAAAGCCTCTGCTGCTTTCTGCAAGTTATAATAAATTTATTATATTATAAGGTTATGATGGTTTTAAAATTTAGTTAATTGAGACTATTTTACAGATAATGCTACAGAGAAATTAAGTCTATAAGCAAAGGTCAAACCTTAGGCAACACCATTCTCCTAAGGGAGCTAACATCACTGTTCTTCAACTCCTTTTGAAAAAGGAATCTCAACCTCCTATGATCGATTTCCTAAAAACAGAATGAAAATTGTCAAGGCCATTTATGGTATTAACTAATTTAATGTAAAAAAACAACATTGAACAAAAGCATTATAGTAAATGCTGCAAAAAGTTGGGACAAATTAGTAGTATAAAATATGTTAAAGATACTACAAATTTTAGTGTAACTAAAAACATCAACAGTAACACCATATTATATTTATATCCAACATAAGAGCATCAAAGAGTAACAATGGTAAAGAGGCAGAGTGTCTAAAGCATTGTCTAGCATGCCTTATGGCTATCTTGAAATACACAAATTCCCACACCGCCAAAGATTTAGGGAACCAAAAGTAGGACTTTTCAGCTTCCAACGACTACACATTGACTAAGATAAAGACAATCTATAGTCAATAGTTCTTGTGATCACTCAATCGAGTCGATCTAAGTTATTGGATAGAGACCAGATGACTCACGTGACTTTTGCAATTTGGGAATTTAGAAGGACAGTTGTCCGATCTCTATAAACGGTCGAGATCACATCTTGAAGTGACCGTTGACCCATAAAATCAACTTTCATAACTCAATGAGTAACGTATACATGATATAGTCAAAGTGAACGTTGACCAATAAAACCAACTTCCGAAAAGAGTAACGTATACATGATATCGTTGACCTATAAAATCGACTTCCGAAATGAGTAGCGTATACGTGATAACGTTGACCCATAAAATCTTCTGAAATGAGTAGCGTATACATGATACCGCTGACCCATAAAACAGACTTCCGAAATAAGTAACGTATGCACAATATAGTTAAACTAAAAAGACAAGGTCACCAAATTCTATAAGCACTACTTCTACATATGCTTCGTACAAACACCGATTAATAGTATTAATTAACATTATTATCAAATTAAATCTACATATATATAAACTTTACTATGAATGAATAAAAATTATTTTGGCCATTGCCCGTGGATCCACGAGGCAAACTCCGTACAGACATAGATTCTGCCTCTTCTAGCAAAGAGATAAAAGCCTCTTCCTTTTTCCATTTTTATACATATTATTACTTGGATGCACAGTTTTCTGACACAATGCTATACTAGTACAAGACATACACAAGTTTGAAAATCAAAATGTTTTGACTTGTGTCTAACAACTTCCTTTACTGCACATACATCCACTTCCCTTTTATTTAAATATTGTATTTTTTTAACTAGATTGTTCTATTTAGTTTTATCTTCATTTTCTTGTGTGTGGTGTGTATAAATCAGTCTAGGTCTGAAAATACAACAATGTTAAATCATTTTAGGAAGAACTTCGTCAACCATTGCAGTCTGACCTAATTCAAGAGATTAGTCTTTGGTTCTGCAATTTGATTGCAAAAGATATTCAATTCGCAAAAAAAAAAAAACTTTTTGGCACAAATCCTATTGATCTATTTGCATACAACTCTACTCCATTAAGATCAAACTACTAAGTATTGAATTTGTTCAAACAAGCATTTCTCAACGTGTATTAAAAATCTATACATTTAACATGGGAAAAGATTGTTGTGAAAAAACATATATTAAAATATGTGTGAGAATCACGAGAGAAAGAAACACAAGTTTTTGCAAATCCAACTAGGACAGATAATAAAAAACACAGATCTAAAATATTTGAATATTAAAAAAAAAATGAAGAGAAAAAAAACTCACACGTGCGGGAGGGAGAGAATGAAAAAGAGGTGGAATTGGAGAGATTGGCACGTGCGAGGTAGTAGTAGTAGAAGAAGGAAGATTTTTGAGATGAATAGTGATGGTTGAAGATGAAGATCTTCTTTGCCTAGCCATCCTTTTCTTCCTATGAACAGTTCCAAATGCAGCAGCAACAAAACCATGATCATGATGGATCCGTTGACCCGACCCGTTAATCTTGCTGTTGTTGTCTCCTTTCACGTTGACAAACCCTAGCTCATCTTCAACACCTGCCATGAAACCACACGCCTCGGTTTTCTGAACCACAACTTTCTTCTTACCTTCTCCCTCATCCATCATCATTGCTATCTATCTATTTTCTCTTTCTCTCTCTTTTTCTGAGTGTCTGTGCAGATACTAATATGAAAGAAATGAACGACGCTCGGCAATCACGAAATGGGTTTTGGGTTTGGTGTTAATAAAACAGATCAATGGTGTAACTAGTTGAGTGGAAGAAGTGAAAGTTGAGTAGTGGATGGATGATTCTGTTTTTTGTTCTATTTTTAGCAACAACAAGGATTTTTGTGAAAACAGTGAATCATTTTTATGACATTTGTGCAATCTGTATTCAATCCTCTCCCTTTACTTTTACCATGATGATATATTTTTCATGACAAGTTCTTAGCTGTAAATGGGTTATGGGTAATGGGTAAGTTAAGTTATTAGTCTCTCAACTATAGTACATACATACATATACTTGTGAATATGAACCAAATGTTATGACCGGATTCATTGGTTGTTTTAATTTTGTTTTGGCTTTTTCTTTGAATAATGATAATGTAGCTTAATTGCTAGGTATAGTTAGTGATGTGTATGAGTATGAATGTGGCTGTATGTGAATGGGGAGTGAGTAAACCAGAGTTAAGTTTAATTGCATAGGGGTTAGTGTGGTGGTGATGGTGGTGGTTAGAGAATGACCAAACAATGAGTGACGGATGTATATTCAACAAAGACGAAATATGTTGCTTCATTTTTGTATACAGGTGTTGCTAAAGTTCTGTAACTTGCACCAGAATTCAATAGCCTTGTTTTAATTTCCATTTCTATTTCTACTAGTGGAGCTGTGAATCTTGCTTTCTTTCATCTTACTATACTACATTATTATTCAAATTAACCATAGGAGTAATAATTTGAAATTGAAAGTTGAAAACTGGGGGAGACCTAAACTAGACAAATTAAAACAGGTAATAATATAGTTTTGGAGATTGATTGATATTGATATTACTATAGAGTGAGATGAGAGTGTTATTTTTGCATGTTATGTATATATATTTGATTGCCACGTCAGGTGTTAAGTGAGCACATGGTGATTTGATTTGAATCGTGTGAGATTTTGATATGATAAGAGACTATGGGCCACGTGATTGTTTTCTTCCTCTGAGAGGAGGGGAGGGAGCAGAGTAGCATTATAATTGCTGGTTTTGATTTTAGTTTATTTTATTGAATATTGATTTTTGATTTATACAGTTGGTTGATTTCTGAAGTCATATGTGGATTCCCAAACTTTCTTGCTTCTCCACCTGGATAACATGCACAGGGGCTTTTTACTTGTCAATTAATGACATTGATCATATTAACTCCAACTAGTTGCGCAAAGTCTGCTCCTTCAATCAAGTAGTGTAGTAACATTTGGTCAAAAAATAAATAAAAACAACTAGAGTAGTATTCCCTCTCCCTCCTACTCTGATTATACAATCAAAACAACCAAGTTTTAATTAAAAAATTATCTAATTATTATTTATTAAATGTAACAACTTATTTCTAAGATAAAAAATTTATTTATGAAATCCTCAACTAATGTCTTTGGGCTAATTAAAGAGAAAAAAGTGGGCTAAAATAATAAAAGAGAAAAAAATTATGAATTCCTCAAATAATAAGAGAGAGGAATAAAAGTTAATAGATAAAAGTGGGCTTTATTGTCAATTTACTATTAAACAATAAAAAAAAAGCAATGTATTATCTATCTAGATTATATTACATTTCACATACATTAATTATTCAGTGAATCCAAATAAATAATATTTGCTTATAAATGTGACTGAAGAGAATGAATTTTCAAAATTTTATTATCGACTTACTTATATCAGCACATAAAAATTTACTTCCACAGATATAAACAGATAAAATTCACAACGAGCACAACGCATATATTTAATGGAATTTTGCATACAAAAGAAAAATATATATTCAATAGAACATTATTTTAATTTGTCCTCGTGACCATAACTGAGTTATTAAGGATAATGCATTGCAATATGCCAATATGCAAGGGTCGGGGTTCAAACTCAGGATTCTCCACTTATTTAACTTAAAATGGTGAAATTTTAGTCATTATATTATTTGATCGAAAAGAAATATTATTTTAATGTTGATAGTTTTCATTTAATATCTTTGAATATTTCAAGATTTTACCAATGTAATTGTTATATATATATATATGTTAATAGTAAAAGGTATGTTAACTTTTATTTCATTTTTTTTATTACTCAAAAAAATCTTTATTTTTTAATTTAATTTGAAATGGATGGAGTATATTTTTTAAAGAAGTTAAAAATTAAACTATATTAATCAACACGCCATGTCCTCCTAGCACAAGATCTGCAAAGAAAAAATAAGGCAAGAGTTTACACAATTACAACAATAACCAGTGTCTAAAAAGAAACAGAAAAACATTCCAAGTAAATGCTCTAAAACACATAAGAGGATTAAGCCTTGAAAAATGATAGTCGAAACTGAACCTAGAATATTCAAATTTCAACCACAAAAAAGACTAAGCTTAATTTTGTCAAGTAAATGTTGTTGAGTTTGCTCTTTTTGCTGAAAAGTCTATTGTTTATTTCCTTTCAAATTACCCAAATGCAAGAAAGCCATAATAGATACAAAATTGAGCGAAAATACTTTGAAGCTCCACGAAGATGACAAAATTGAAGAAAATGGTCTAAAAGACACGCTGGATGAATTGTGCCAATACCTATCCATTGCGAAACCAAAATTCAAACTGTACCAAAAAAATCACAACGGGTAAACAGATGATCCACATCCTCGTAAGAACCACACCCTCCCACACAAAGTTGTGCATTGTTTTGAAGCACACTTTGTCTGATTATGTTGTCTTTCGTAGGAAGGCGATTCCAAAGCAACCTCCAATCAAAGAGACTTACTTTCAAATGAACCGTCTTATGCTAAATCATGTCAGTAGTAGCATAAATGATTTTGTTCTTCAACTTGGACAAGTAAATTATAAGCATAACCTTACTATACATTTATGTGATGGATGAAGATGTAATTACTACCTACCTTCCTCACCGTCTTGTAAAGCAACAAAATTCAACAAATCACAACACTTTCCCCCCACCTGCGATTTCTCCCATGTTGATAGCCTCCTACACCAATGTCACGATGCCCCTCCCTTTCCCATCCTAACAAAAACAATTCGACCACCATCAACATTTTATTCTCAATCAACTCAAACAATCGTCTAAACATGTCCTTCAAATTAAGGTTCTCCCTCCAACCATGGATCCCACTAAAATAAAGTGGTTAATTTGTCTCTGACATCACACCCTTTGTTATCTTTAAACCAGCCCAGACACCCTCACCAGTACTAGTAAGATTTTTCTACCAAACTGAACCTAATCTCCCTACATCACCAATTTGACTCCCTTCCTCCCTGTAACGAGCCTTCAACAACCTATATCATAACCAACGCCGTTTCTTCTTCAACCTCCAACATCATTTATCAAGTAAAGATGAATTAAACCCTTTAATTTTCCTTACATTAATATTGGGTACATTACCCTCAAATGATTATACTCCACCATACATTTATGAAAATAATTGATATATTTGTCCTTTGCTATAAACATATTGGACAAATTCAAACATATTATTTACTCAATACAAAAACAAACAAAAAAACATATTAAAAAGCTAGTAGGATCGGGTTTGTACCCAAAAAAATAAAAGGTAGCCCATTGAGGTGCGGACTCAAAATTGAAAAAATTGGAGTTCTGATACTGTCAAAATCGGTGGCCGAATTGGATAGCTCGGTGGTCGATTTTGTTCTGGTTTTTTCCAGCTTTCTATGCGACATTTTTCGATGGCCAAATGGAGTGGTGGCCGAATTTGACAGACAAAAATAAAACAGAATCATATATTGGGCCCAGATTTGTTCCATTTTTATGAGGGATACTTTTACTATAAACATAAACTTTGTATCAGAGTAAACCTTGAGATAGAGGGGGTTGAAACAAGGGTTTAGAAGTCAACAAGAAAACTAGGTAACACTAGGGTTGGGGTTGATTCACCTTGGGAAACACTATTAGGATTGAGTCTTTTGGTCATGGAAAAAGATTGGGACTTTGGGTAGAATTAGGCGGGAGACTTATTCTTGTAACCTATTGATATCTCTTTTCTAAAGTTACCCATCATTATAGTGGAACGGAGGACCGCTCTCTCCCCCAGACTAGATAAGTTTTGGACCGAACTGGGTAAACAGATTTCGTATGTTCTCTCTTTCTTTCTCTTGTTGTTTTCTATTTTTGTTTGTGTTTATAACTTTCATACACTTTGTTTTGGTTGCTTGATTATTACTTGCTCCACATATCAAGTATTTATTGGTGTGAATTTCATTGAATTCACAACAATCAATATGAGAATTGGGTTAAACAAATGGACCCAATCTTCTATAATGTGCTGAATTAATGTTCAAATTTTAACCGGAAGTTGAACTATGCTAACAATTGAGCATGCTCATTTAAAAGGTTGGAATAACATGTGGTTAGAGAGTGATTTCAACTTTGGTGGTGTAGGAATTCAAAGCCCTTAGAATTTGAGGAATCGTTTGTGCAATTGCTTGCTTTTGAATGAAGCAATGAATTTCAAAATTTCTCATATTTATAGAGAGGACTATTTGTGTTGACTAGTTTGCCAATCATGCTTTTGTTAAAATGGAAAGAAAAAAAAAATTGCTCATTATGCTCATATATTAATCATTTGATCTGTTGGAGTCATCTTTCTTGCATTTGAGAGGTTTTTTTTATTACTGAATTAACATAATGCTTGCATATATGACATAGTGTGTGGATGATATAGTTGTGAATAACGTAGGGATTGCATGATTATATGTTGATTGATGTGAGTATGAGAGAGAAAGTTGTCTCAAAGTTGTCATAAAATGGTTGTACATATATCATTTCTCTTTTTTTTAAGGGCGTAGATTCATTTATCAAAAAGATCGAAAATCAAAAGATTGGGAAGACAAACCTAACCTAGTGAATACAAGCTCTGTGTTCTCTAGCCATTGTCTGTGACTTCGAGTGCATAGGTTCAGACCCATTGCATCAATTTTTAAACGTTGGAGTTGGAGAGCACATTGAATTTACACCAAAGATCTGACAAAATTTGCTTCCATAGGAGTGATTATTGCCACAACAACACATTATTCTTCTCTTACTTTCCAACATTACTAAAAAAATGATATATCTATATTTCATTTCATATAATTTCAACATTTGCATCATACACTTCTAATTCAAAAGCTAACTTGCCTGTATTCTGTTTCTAGTTTTATTTCTTTCACAACTGTCATAAGCTTGCTTAGTCCTTAAGAAAAGCAAGAAGCTTGAAACCAATCCAACAATTGAAATGCAACTCCACCATATAAATGTTTGCATATAGCATTTCCTTCCCATACACATTGACATCTCACGCAGCCATATTGAATCTCTTCTGCTTGTGGCATTTGAGTCATAAACCAATGCTGCAAGAAGGCCATAAAGACATGAACCTAAAGGAATGTTTGTGATGAGGATATTGTGGTTCATACCAACACTGTTTGGACCAAATAGTTCTGATGTAATAGAAACTGCGGCGGAAAATACAAAGCCAGAACTTAATCCAATTAAGCTTGTGCCTAATTGTAATGCTGTTTTAGTGCCAGATATGGCTAGTAAAATGAAGGCAATTGGTGTTGGTATCAAGGCTGCTGCAAACCATCCAGTTCTTGCAAAGTGTATCTTGCTGCATTTGTCATACAATATTAGAGGATTAGTTATTGAGTAGGTGGAAAAATAATCATAGTTTTTTTTTGCTATAGTTTTTGAAGAATCATATTCAATAGTTAATAGACATTTAACTAGATTCAAGGGTGATTTCATAATTGTGAGAAGAGATAATTTGATAGATACCACTCAGTCACTCACCCATTAAAGAATCAATAAGCTTGCCATTCATTTAGTTATGAAAATACTATTTCAAAGGACCTAGGGATGTATGGCCTCCTTTATTGGGTTGACAGAATTGTTTGGATTGACTTATTTGAGCTTATTTACTAGCATAGGCTCCATTGAAACTGTTTTGAAGAAGTTATAGAAACAACATACATTTTCATCTTATTTCCATAAGCTCTCAAAGATAGCTTATAAAAACAACTTATAACTTCTTTTTTTTTTGAGGGAAAAAAAACAACTTATAACTTAACATGACAATTGTTTGACTTATATATCTGTTGATATATAAATAACTTATACATAAGCGCTTACATGATAAGCGCCAATGCTATAAGCACTTAGGGTTGCACCGCAGTAGGCCTGTATGCGATCAAATATGTACAGGGGTACTTTCAAGTGAGAGGTCCTTAGTGAAAAACAATACCACTACTAAAAAAAGGTTGTGATTTCATCATTTTCTTATTGTTAATGCACATAACCACATTATATTGTACTATATATTTATTTGTTTTATACTACATACATGTGAAATTTATCTTTTTCTCTAGTCATATACATTATGGTTTTGAGGCCCTCTTCTGAAAAATTCTGGCTATGTCGCTGATTCAATGGATGAGTGATCCCCACCACATGATATTTTCCAACAACCAACAGAATTATCCTTGAATCTTGTCAAATTCTATGAAAATTCAGCCTTAATTTTTCTAGTTATGCAACACTATTCCATGTAATTATACTTTTTTTAGGAACATATAAATTATCATTGAACCTACAAAGATCTCTAATACACATACCTGCTGAATAAATCGGGTGCAGCTGCAAGAAGGCGACCAAAAAAGGAACATGTAGAATAAAGTGTAACAAGAGAACTTGTCAGAGAACCATGTCCAAGTGATTGAGAAATTTGGCCCAAGTTATTACTATAAACCAATCCAATTGTTCCTCCACAAAAATATGCAATGTAATATAACCAAAAATCCCACCTACGAATCAACATCTTAGTTGTATGCTCTTCACCAAGAATTGTAAGTTTCTCCTTTTCTAACACACTAGCAAAACAAAAACTCTTCTCTATCATCATGCTTTGTACACTTCCATTATTCATTGCATCATTATCCTCCATACTTATTAGTTCTTTGTGAAGCTCATGTTCATCACTATTGTCAACACGAGTGAAACTTGTAGGGAGGGTGAAACAAGACCATTCTCTTGAATAAACAATGTATGGCAAGAATAAAAGCATTGCCAGGAGAAAAACCGCACCGACAAGGATAGCACGAGCTACGGTTGGGGACGATGAGAGGGAATATAGGAAGAGGAGGTAGATGCCTGTAACAAGGGCAAGGATGTTGAGGCAAAGGAAAACTAAGGAATCACGGTCGCGACAACGAAGGGTGTCGGCGGAATTTTGCCGAGGCTGTGGTTGGTAAAGAATTGGAGTGAGTACTAATAAGGAAATGAGGAGAGGAACAAGAGCATTGAGCAAGAGATAGAGAGTGTCATTGTTTGAGTTTATTGCATTGGTAATGAGAGTAAATAAAGCTGCACTTACACCATTGAAACTAACACTCAAAGATAATGCAAGTGAACGGTTAGTTGTGAAATTTTTTATGCATAATACATAACAGACGGTGTTGAACCAGCAGATGCTACACCCTGCAATTAAGCACAGAAAAAATACCTGCAGTATAATACAAGAATATTGTTTTGTTAATATATAAATCAGTTTTTGAGCTTTTGCTAAACAATCTTGACAAACTAACAATGAATATTTCTTAATATAACCATTCTTATGTATCTCTATCCCTTATTATTACAAGTACTATTTGTCAATTTAACTCATTAAAAAGATTTTGTTTTTACCGGTAAACATAGCTTAGTTGGTATGAAGTATGAACATTAAAATACGTAAGGATTGAAGTTTAAACCTAAAATTTCTCATTTATTCACTTTAAACACTAAAATTTTGACTACTAGACTACATGACAAAAAGTCCCAAATCATTTAATCTAATTTTAAATTAGACAAGAGGTACACGTAAGGGACAGGAAAGGAAAGAGGTAAGTGTATGATAAATGGCCAAATTAATCTGTTACATCCGTAACATAATGGAAAATTGTGTATTTTTGTAATAAAATGTGTGAAAAGGATAATGATGTACACAAAATAAAACTTAAATGACTTATATAGAACAACTTAAAATCTAATTTAGTATGATTAAACAACTTGAAGCATTATCTTTAAGCATTAGTTTCAATAATTTTTTATAGGAAGACTAATTTAGTTGTACACCAAATACGGGTAGTATTTGGGTAATATTGAGGTGCCAATGTCATGTGTGACATTGGTCAACCAAAATGTCATAAGTATACGGAAAAATAAAAAATCTTTATGTGAGAGAGAAGAAAATCACTTATAACATTGTGGTTGGTGTGACATTAACACACCAATGTCACCCAAGTGCTACCCACATGATACAACTTAAATGACTTATTATTATTGGAGCAAGTAAAGCTAGCACAAAGATTATCATACGTTAGTTTAGGCAAATAATATGAAAAAAGGAAATCAAAACTTTCTTTAGGTGCAAGTGTATATCCCACCCACTCCACCCACGGTTAACATGTTTTCATTTTCAACTTTTGTAATAATAATTTTATGATAATAACAAACATAATTATTGTCTATTTAAATTGGTCAATGTCATGGTGGAGGATAAGAATTGGTGGCCTCTCACCAATCATGGTGGGTCACCAGAACTGGATCCTCTTCTTCCCTTATTGTTACTTGTCTTAGAGGCTTTACCTAAACTTCATAACTCTAGAAAGCAATTATATAGGTACTTATATATTACTTAAAAGAACCGCAACAAAATTCGAATTTAATTTCATAGGATTCATTTGATGGTCTTTATTATATGATAATTGTATCATATTATGTATCAATTTAGTATTTGGTGAGACAACATAATATTGATAAATTGATCCCAAGAGTTGTGCATGTCTTCTGTTCGATAAAATGCCACAATGCTTGACCTTATCAATGTCTTACAGTAACATTTGTCAAAGAAACTTTGGATGGCATATTATGTGTATTATTTGGATCCACTATCCTCCATTTTATAAAGTGGATGCTCTAGAATATGCAACATTAGCCTTAACCTTTGAAAATTGAATACCCTAGTGTACTTATCACGTTTTGGAAAGGAAAAAAAGACATAACGCAATACGAGAAACAAAGAGGAGGGAAGAAGCACATGAGATACGAAAACCACTTCACCGATTGAAAAGAAATTGAGGAGCAACATCGGCAGTGACGAAATTCTATTTGGTTTATTTTCTTTACTATGTTGTTTATTCTTTTTATTATGTTAAACTAATTTCCTTTGATTAAGTCTGAGATGACTCTGATGTAAGACTGTTTGAAACATGTAGCTGTGAAACTCTATTGATTATGATTATGAATCTAGTTTTATTAAAATAAAAAAAAAAGAAAGAAAGAAAGAATACCCTACTTATGTTTCAAAATACTCTGTTTTTAATATGGCTCTGATATTAAGAGCTTTACCAATTAGTTAAGTGGTGTAATTTTCCTAATTATGTATATGTCAATAAGTGAAAACCCAAGTCTTAAATAGAGATAAGGTGGTTTGAAATGAATTTATGAAGGGAGACACACTCATCTTACGAGCTTGTTTTGTAGGGTTTTAGTTACGATCAACCTAAATTTTAAAATGGTATTAGAGTTTATTCATATTTATTGGATCATCCTTCATTCATATTCACGCATCAAAACCCATATTGGATCATCATCCATTTATACTCGCGTACAAAACCCAAAGTGTTTGACATGAGAAAGAGAAAGTGTCTTAAAAAAACTCAAGTCTCGTATTGAATAGAAAACCATCTAATCTAGTCATATCTGGATCCTCTAACAACATTTATTATAAAAGTTATGTGAGAAGCAACTTAGGTTTTTGCAAGTGTTGTTTGCATCAAGGTAGAAAAGTGTCTCAGAAACCATATAACAATTATAGAGTGACAAGAAAATGCAGAAATCAAGGCACCAAAACTTGGAATAACAAAATAGTAGAATTGTAAAGAGGGATTAGTTAGTTAGAAGTGATGAAAACTGACCAGATAATAAGGCAAAGTAATGAGTCTTTGAATGACAAGCCATTGAAAACCATAACCAAAAAGCCCCAAGAAAGCAGACATGATCAAAACCACCCACAATGGAAAATACATGAGTGTGACACCAGAACACCAACCAAATGCTTTCCCCATATCTGATGCAACTGAAAGAGAATTCAGCTGAAGCTGAGTTATATCAAGAACTGATTTCAGCTCAGATGAATATGATGAGAAGTCAAAGTTTGTCCCTGTGAATGCTTGTATCCAAATTGTTGCTATTAGCACCACCCACTTTCTTGATTCTCCAACCATTTTTCTTCTTCTCTCTTGAAGATTTTTACCTCCTAAACTAACTCCAATTCCTTCTTCCAACCACCAAGAAAATAGGTTATGTATTATTTCAGCTTTTCTTTTCTGTTCAAGGTGAATTTGGTGAAGAGATTAATTGTTGTTTGTATTCATTTTTTAGTGTATTTTTCTATTTTTGACTATTGGTTGGTAGAGGAAGGAAAGTTGAGAAGCATGCCATGATTGTTGTACCTAAAGAGAGAGAGGGTAGATTAGTTGAAGGTCATTCTTCCTATTGTCTATAGCATGACTACGACAGGATATTAGTAATATTTCATTGAATAAAAGTGTCAAAAATAAGGCCACTAAAGTTATGCATTGTAAATACTCTTTCTTGGATTGGCATAAAGTTGCGGTTCTCCATTGTGCCACATACTGTGAAAGCTACATCATTTAAATCGGATAATAGATTTGGCATGTGATGTGCATGTTTTCCAACAATATACCCTAAAAGTGATTTTCTAGAATTGATTCTATGGAATCGATTTTGGTTAAAAGTAAGTCTGACTTAAAGTTATTTGTGTTTGGATAAACTGAGTTGAACTATAAATTTGTGTGTGAAAATCAATTCTGGAACTAAAAGCTACAAATCCTGGCTTCAAGTAGAATCAATTCAGGAGACAGAATCAATTCTACTCGACCGCAACCAAACATGTCAGAATCAATTATACACATTCAAAATCTGTTCTGACCTCTCTAAAAGTGGAACCAAACATACACTTAGACTTTATAAGGAACATGATCGAGATTCGCACGTTGCGCGATTTGATGCTATATTTTTTTTGTATTTAGTGTTTTAAAAATGGTATATTAAATATTCTAACTACGATGTCTATAGATTCAAACAAATTTTAGAGTTAATGGGGAATACATGATATGGTGATGATGACGATGATGATAGTAACTATTACAATAGTTAACAAAAAAATATATAATAATTTGAGAAATGATTGCATCAAAATGTAATTATTTATTGTTAACCAAATCAATTGAGTTAAAGTTGTCACTGAGCCTCATCAAAGAGCGAGTTCGGAAAAATTAGAGTTTAATTTTTAAGTAGAACAATTATTGTCCAGTTGTACTTACCTCATAGTCGAATTTCACATTACCAAGGGACCTTCCTCTGAAAATCGGAGGGTTGGTATCAAAAAATGGATAACCAACTTGGTTGCAAGTAGCCACTTGCTTTGTGAGTCCGTGAGACTAGTTTAAAGGAATCGTGTTTTATTGATCTGAGAGCTTCCACTAAATGGTTGGAATAACTGTGTAACAAAATTAGGGGATATAATTTTCACTTGTACCCGTTGAAAAAAAACACACTTGCAGTCCTTATTTATATATATATGGGCGCTTTCGTTTACATAATGATGTTTATATGTTGGCACCATTGGGTATTGCTTTATACCCTTTTTGTGTTTATGATGTGATATTGCTCTATAATCCATTATCTTGTGAAAGCAACACCTTCTGCTAGAGCAAATCTCGAATTTATGTAATACTAATTAAGAACGTGTATTAGCTAGCATACTAGTATATTGATGGTATGGGTGAGACACTTTTGTGCAAAAGATGCCTAAGCATCTTCTTTTTTTTCCTTCAAAATTATGCACGTATGGTTTTGGGGCATGGAAATATGTGACAAATGTTCTCATGTTTCAATTGGCTAACAGAAGTTTTCATGATATAAGTGTATTTTAGATGAGAAAGAATGATGAATTAACAATTAAAATAAATTATTTAAATGAGAGAGAAAGATTAATTTGAAGATATAAGAACAATATCACTAATGTTATCAAAAACTAATGACACGGAAGTGCAATCCAAATGAAATAAAAAATCACAACCCAAGAGTTTGTTGAGGCACAAAATAAAAAATTGCACAATATCTCACCAAAATAGCTACAAAACATGAACTTTTCCAAGCTTTGAGCCTTGAGAGATTCAACCGAAAAGATATTGATTGTCATGCATATGCATGCATGACTTCATCGAGTTTAACATGCCTGAACAGGTGTTCCCCTCATTTTGCGGGTTCCTTCTGAGCCTTGGTGTTCCCCTCATTTTGATGGTTCCTTCACCAACAAAGTTGATTGAATTCATATATGTTTTGAAATTCTTCTGATGCAACGGAAATAGGATGATAAAGAAATGTGAAAGGCACAACCACAAAAAAAAAATGTGAAAGGCAAGGAAGGCCGAGGTCAAAAATAGGTAGTGTAGAGTTTTTGGAATGGGAAGAGGCCTGGGAAAGGTGGTATAACATTGATACTAAAAAAAGAAAGTAAGAATTTTAGACAAATTAATCCATAGAGAACAACGAAATATGGGTATAATGGTGAATAAGGATAGATGTTTTCTACATAATTATGATTATTTTTTGTGTAATCGATGAAAGCTATTGCCTATAATTTTTTATCAACACTTGGTTAGCATGAATAAGGAGAAGTATACAGAGATTTAATATTTTAATTATTACGAAAATAAAGCTCCTTTCATAAAGATATATAATAACAAGTTAATCAAAAAATTCTGGTAAAGAAAAAAACAAGTTAATCAAAAAAATATAATTTGTTACAAATAGTAAAATTATAGATACCGATTAAACATATATATACTTTTTTTTTTGCTAATAATTAAGCATATATATATACCGACTATAATAATGGTAGATTTATAAAAATTAAAATAAAATTAGGCTGTTATCAGAGATGCTAGTAATAACAGAGACTAATAACTAAGCCAAAGGTAAAAACATCTCCAACCAATTCAATCGGTTCCAGATTTATCTCAAATTGAGAATATCAATAATGTGTACAACGTTACAATGGTCACAACAATGCATGGTGTGGACTAATTAAATTAGAGAGCTTTCAATTACATCTGACTCATATGCTTCTAAGAAATGAGACTTATCCATACTTCCAAGCACTTTTGTTGTATCAGAGGTGTTCTTAGCACAAGATTCCATTCCTATCTTATGAATGAGGTCAGGGATTATTTCCATCATCTTCATCATCATGAACGAGTTTAACTCCATTGCACTTAAGAGCATTTACCACAGCCAAAACCTTGGTTTGGCTCTTAAATCCTTTCTTTTCTACTTCCTTATTTACATTTACATGAATACCTCTTCCTTCTCCTTCATTAAGCCCCTCAACTTTGAGCCGTCTGGCCAATACTTCCCCAACAACAGCAGCTGCTTTTGCATTGCAGGACCGGCCACACTCGAGAGACTGCTTGATGTCATGTTCTGCAGTGGATGATGTTGCTACTATTCGTCCGCTGTTTCGATCTACCACATTTGCAGTAATGTACTTTATTGATATGAACAATCTCAGTACATACCGTTTCGTTAAAGTCATTCTTCAATCATCTGATAAGTGGGTTTAAAATCAAACACATGATAGATAAATCAGTTTCCTAAAAACAGAAAGGAGAAAACAATGACAGAATAGGTAATGTCCCACATATTAAAGGGAAAGGAATTCAGGTACTTGATGCAAAGAGGTTAATTCTTTCAGTTTTTTTTATTTCAAGATTTCTTTGTTTTAATTTGTTGAAAAGAATCACATTAATGATTAACAGGAAAACTATCATCAAGGTTAAAAACAGATGCTCCATTCAAGTATGAATAAAATCTGCTTTTTAACAACAAAAAAAAAGTATTAATAAAATCTAAATTTCAAGATACAGGAACTAACTGCAGCAGACATGCAAGTACACATACTGTTTCAAAATAGAATGCAACCGAAGAGTAACTGACATGTAACAAACATACGATACAAGCACGTTCTTGTGCTGTCAGATGCAAGCCATACAGATTAGATATAACCTGACATATGTATTTTGAGTGGGATTATTATAGATACCGGAACAAGGAAGAGGAAGAATGCGGAAATGTATGGAAGATAATCTTTGATCAAAGCCAAAATTTAGCACTAGTACCACATGCTTATCGCCAGGGGCGAATCCAGACATTACATATTGGTGTGGCTAAAATATGAAGGAAAAAAAAAACTAAGAACTAAGTTATACTAAAAATAAGAAATAACATATTGACCTTAATTGTTTAGCAAATTGAGCTACTTTTTTGTCTTGAAGCAATTCTTGTCTCTTGTTAGAAGACCGTATGAAATTAACAAGCATATTGACCTTAACGAAAAAACCGCTAACATAGCTATGAGTCTTAGCACAAGCAACAGGTGCCAATTGAAGTTGATGGGCAAAACAATGCACATAATAAAGCAGAAAATTGACTTTGCAAACACAATTGTACAAAGAAACCACAATGAAAAAAACAGAATTTCATCGCAAACAGCAACAACAGCCAAATGGAAAATATAATAAACTTTAACGCATTGTGTACATAACACAAACATAAGCAATTTTCTAACAATTTCTGAACCCATTAATCAATTTCTGAACCATAAGCCATTTTCTAACAATAAGCAATTCTGAACAATAAAACAATTTTCATAAACAAGTAGCAAATCATTAACAATTCTCAATTCTAAACAATAAGCAATTCTTCAACCCATTAACCTACAAAAATCAAAATTGGGGAAGGAAGGAGAAACGAATTGCTTAACTTACATCCTGACAAGAGGCGAGAGAGACGAAAGGTGAAGAAGATAGAAACCAGCGTGCAGCGGCAACGGCGTCGGCAAGAAGAGCAGATACAGTGACAGTGTGAAGAGAAGAAGAGAGCGAGGTGAAACAAGAGAGACGAGGGAGAATAAGAGACTGTGTGTTTTCTGGATCTATGCATCCAACGGCTTAATGATAAGTTTTCAAAAATTGTTGTGGAAAGATGATTATGAATATTGATTTGAAATTGTATGATAGAATATTGAGAGAATAAAACATGAAATCAATAGCAAACAAGTGCATGTGAGCAAGCAAGACGAGTGTGGTTACAAAACATGGATGGATATAAAATTAAAGGAAGATGGTGGCTGGTGATATAGAGGATGGTGATTTTATGAAGATATTATAATTAGTCTTGAATCTTGATAGCACGTCATTGATTGAGAAAGTTGTTCTATAGACCCCCTAGGTTCCCTTAAGTTTATGGGATTGAAAGATACATTCCAATAAATTAAAGGGCCTATAGAGAAATTATCATTGGTTGGTGATGCCTAATTGTTGAAACTATATTCACATAAAAGTCTTTCTGAATTGAACTAGTAATTCTTGGAGTAGCTTTCAAAGAAGGGGAAAAACAAGTAGAGTGATCCAAGATAAAAGAAACACTGAGTGTATTTTGGCACGTAACTATAGAGACTAATTCCACGAGTAATAGAGTTAAATGCAAAACTATATCATATAAACAATAAATCAAACACAAGGTGTGCATGGCAAGGGAACCCAAGTAGCTACAACTTATGCTTAAACTTGAATGGTAATCCCCGTAAGGAATTGAAAAGCAGGGGTATTTCTGTGACTACCGAAATTTATATGAATTACTTTCTTCAAAAAATACCTATTATATATGACGTCAATCCCACAGGTTTAGAGCGTAATCACGGAACTTGCCTTTTGCAGTGACAGCAGTTCGTATCCCCTGACTGCGTTTTTACGGGTAGTTCACTTCACTGCCGCTCCAACTTGTATCATGCAAGGACTCAGTTTTCAAAAAAGCACAAAAACTCAGGTGTTTCTCTTTATTATACTTGTTAAAAACTTTAAAATGAAAATGTTAATTTGATAATTATGCATTCAACCCATTAAAATAATAAAATACTGTAGTGACTGTTTTTATATAAATTCATCAATTTTCTTTATTTTTAAACTTTATTTAGATTGGTTATTTAAATTTTACTTTTTTTCGAATTGGTTTCTTTATAGGAAAATGCGATTTGGTGCGGAAAAAAATTCGCGGGAATTGAGCGAATGAGAGTTGGCAGCTTCCAAATACACTGTTTATCACCTTGTAACAAAAGAAAATTTGGCTATCAATACATACTCCCTCCATGTTTGTCTCAAATTATACGTTGTTTTACAATACCAATGAAATATTAATGTTATTTTTCCTCTTATATCTTTAACTATTTATTACTCTCTCTTCTTTCAATTCCTTCATTTATCTTTCTCATATAATTTATTAAGGACAATTTTGTAAAACAACTCATAATATTTATTTCCCACACAATATTAATTACATTTCTTAATATGTGTGAAATGGCCAAAATGTCATACAATTTGGGACGGAGAGAGTATTAAACTTCAATGTTGAATCCCTTAAAAAAACTCCAATAAGGATTAATTTGTATGCACCTTAAAATCATTTTATACATGCATATATTATTTGATGTATGTGTAAAATAACTTTACACTAACATTGTATAGAAATTAAACTTATTAACATAAATAGAAATCTTAGAAACCGAATCAACTCAATAGAAAAATCGCAAATCGAACAAATACATGTCGAAAACCGCAAAAACCACATTTTATTTGAATCTATTCTTATCAATTTTTGACTCAACCGTACGGTTCGGTTTTGTTTGTGGTTTTTATTTTACCAACCGAACTAAATCGAACTAAACCACAAGATAAGAGAAACATTAATTAAACTTTTGTCACACAACCTAGTACCCATATAAATTTAATGATTTTTTTTTATACAATGACATGTTTTTTCTCTTTTTTTTTTTACTAAGACATGTTTTTTCTATGTTTTTGATTTTAAAAATGCATTTACGTGCTTTAATTTAATTTTGCTTGCACTTTTGCATATATGTTCATGTTACATATATCTTGAATCATAAAAATGTATTTATGTATTTTTGTCAACGTTTTTAATTTGGTCTATGCTCATGAAAACATTGTTGGATAAAAATGAAATTGAAATGTTGGATTAAATTTGAAACATGGTTGAAAATGAGTTGTTGTTAACTTTTTAATATGATTTCAATGTTGGAAACAAAAAATTGTATTGTCTCACTAAAACTGTAACAAACCATTCTAAACGACATTGGTTTGATCTGGTTTATAAAGCAAATGCACGTGTTGGTATACTTCAATTTACGTGTACTTTGTAACAGTGTGATATTGGCGTAAGGTTAAGGTGGGGATACTATTTTGACCATTATGATTTTAGTTTTTTTTTGGTTTTTTAGGGAATGATTTTCCTTTTTGTTGTTAATAAAAAAAATTAGTATGTATATTAAGTATGGTTTGTATATCAAATTGATCTTCATGTATATATGGTTTTACACTTGAACTAATGGTTCGTGTGTTTTGTGCAAAAAAAGTTCGCATCATATAGCACAGTTTATCATTATAATACATTTATGAATGGGTTAGTTTGTTTTTAAGTTATCTTCCTTCTTTCAAAAAAAAAGTTATCTTCTTGTTAGATAGTAGCCATTTATGTTACGCAGGGTTTGATTAAAATATTCTTAAACTTGTTATTCTCTCGTCCCATGAATATAGAATATAGAGTAGATAAAAATTACTTTTGGTATAAACAGTGTGTCATTCACCTCTATTAGAAATCAATAGAAATTAATAAAAATTTGTTTTAATATATTTTCTTTGTTTATATTTATTTTAATACATTTATGGATTTTAGAAAGAAAAATATTATGAATTATATTCTAACTTGAGTCAATAAAATTATTTTATTTAATGAAAATAGAAAGAGATAACTCAATTTTAATATATAAATTAATTAAATGACTCATTTTCATATGTACCATTCAAACACTTCATGACAACATAGCTTTTAGATTTAAAAAAATTAATTATTCGTCTTCTCCTCCTCCCTTTTACAAATAGTTTATTTATTAAAATTTCATTTGAATAATTATAGTTTAATTATTTAATTTCAGCATATACGAAGGATGCATATTATATTTAGCATTTTGGTGCTAAATACAAAACAATTTTTTTATTAAAATAAAAATGTTGAATATAAAAAATATATGGAATATAATTTTAGCACAATCTCTTCATTAGCCGGGGCTATAATACGTGCAAATGAGACCCTATTTTTCCTTTAGCCACCTTCATATATAAATTTTTCAAGTCAATTGTAGTTAATGGTTTAAATTTATTTTTGTTGAATCCTTTTTCTCAATGAATTGTTTTAACTTTATGTGCAATAAATTTAAAATTTTATTGTATAAATTCATTTATTGTTTTTCATAAGCAAATGCTACAAATGTGTAACTTGGATCATACTCAATCGAAAAAAATGGTAGACATTTGTTTCTTCACCTTTATAAACTAAAATATTGTTTTTATGTAAGATACAATCTTCCATATTCAATTGAAAATATTTGAATAAAAATAAATTGAACTTTTACTTCATGTTCTATATTATTGATATTTACATAAAGACTCTAAGTTTAGACTACTTAAATATATTGTAGTTTTCATTTTTTTAATATATTATACTTGATTCATAAATAGAAGTCTCATTTATCCTCTTCTCCTTCCTTCACTTTTTTTTTCTCTTCTCTAAGTTCACAGGAAAATATTATCATATCCAAATCAAGTAACAAAAGGAAATAAGAAAATTAGAAAAGTAGACTAATAAACATTATATCAATAAAAAAATAGGGCTAGAATACATGGTCAATCTAAGAGTTATAAATGAAAACAGAAACTTACTAAACAATTGTAAGTTTGTAACTAATTAACCAATTTATTCATTAAAAAAATTTCATTAATATAATGAGTGAGTAAATTATCATAGCTAAGGAATATGAAAAATAGTAGTTCAAAGGTTGGTGTGACAAAGTCTTTATAAAAATATAATAAAATATTAGTAATTAATTAAAATGTAACAAATGAATTTATTAATATAATTATTTTAATTTGTAACTTACAACCTTTCATTAACCTTTATTCAAATGTTATTAATATTTTAAGAAATATAATTATTTTTTGGCTA
>Ga0315914_1000319_pt1 | contig 55292 bp, 34 predicted proteins | sample MpolenodulesMG_FD_203920 | JGI IMG/M metagenome (GOLD analysis project Ga0315914, IMG submission 203920) | Medicago polymorpha root nodule microbial communities from Los Angeles, California, United States - elongated nodules | ecosystem: Host-associated > Plants > Roots > Nodule | place: USA...
ACGTAAGGAACGAAAAAGTTTTTGAGAACACAATTCAACCCCCCCCCCCCCTTCTTGTGTTTTTCTCACCTTCAGAGGTCAATGAAATAGAAAAGGGATTTCGTCCCATGGCCTGTGATAGAATGACTTTCATCAATATATATCTTGAGCTCTTTACTATTTAAAAAGGTCCCCAAAAAGAACTTAAATATGGATTTTCCAATATTTAAGTATCATAGACTTTCTTGAACAATAAAAGAATAAGGACGTGAAAATTTTTCATGATGGATTTTCATACTTGCAATGGTGAAGAAAGTCAATCTCTTATCTCCTCATCAGAGAGAAAGTGATGATTATTCTTCCTCCAAAGCAATATGACCTTAATGATTGAGACAATTCTTCCTCCAGAAAATAGAGATAGGGGATAAAAAATTAGGAGAGTTGGTTATTCAACCTTTTGATCACCATCCTTAAAGAAAAAAAGAAGAAACTTGGACTTGTGGCAATCTTCATATCAGTTTTCAAGGAAGAATTGTGTTAATCAACTCGGTTTTGAATGTTATCCCTATTTTTCATATTTACTTCCAGAAGTTATCGATCTGAGTGTGGAAGATGGTAGTTCGTATAAAGATACAATTTGTGTGTGTGTGCGCGCGCCCGCGGGGGGGATAAGAAATTGAGCTAGATTAAGTTGGATAAGGTGTGTCAATCGAAATAGATCAAAGGTTTGAGGGGTAAAAAATGTTAGTGTGGTTAATTTAACTTTGTAGCTAAATGGAGATTGAGATTTTGGCAACCTGGCTCTTCATTTATAGAATGAGGTGTTGGGTGTCAAATATGAATAGTGGATTTTCCCATAGGTCATGTGGTGCGACGAGGACTTTTTGTATGTTTCTTTGAGGTGGTAGAAAGACATTTGATTTTTAGATAGTAGGGGAGATATGATTGGTTTCCAAAATTGGTGGTCAGAAAATTAGGCAACAGGAAGAATAATCGTTTTTGGCTAGATAGAGGGGTATGAGAGGTTCATTCGAACAAAAGGTTTGGCCGCCTGTTTACATTCTTAACCCAAAAAGAGTGTTTTATGAGAACGATGGGAGTTTGTAAGGGGGTGTGTGGAGGTGGCAATTCTAATGGAGAAGAAGGCTCCTCAAATGGGAGGAAGCGTTCCAACTGCAGTTAATGGACAATCTTACAACTAGTTTGAGACCCTTAGAGGAATAAAGCTGGTGTTGGCGGGGTGATGATTTTTTGGTTAGATCAGTATGTTGGTGGGGTTGTGCTAGACGGATTTGATGAAAAATGTCAAAAGGATTTGGAAGAGCCCGACGCTAGCAAAGGTAATTGATTTTCGTTGGAGACTACTTCAGTAGAAGATTTCAACTAGAAATAACCTTGCGTTTTGTGGAATTATTATTTCAACGGGGTGTGAAGGATTACGTCATTTGTCATGGATTGCCCGAAACTCCAAACCATTCATTTTTGTATTGTGGTTTTGTCATGAAAGTTTGGTATACTATTTTATGTTGGCTCGACTTTATCATTGTAATTCCTTTGAATATGTTCATCCTATTTGAGTGTTTCATTGGGCCTTCACCTACTAAGAAAATTAGAAACGGCCTTTTGTTGATTTGGTATACGACAATTTGGGAGTTGTGGAAGATCTAGAATGAGAGGGTGTTTGGTAAAAGAGGGTGTAATCACTTGGATGTTGTAGAAGCTATAAAGGAGATGTCGTGGATATGGGCTTTAGGAATGAGATTTTTGTCCCATTGTTTATATTTTGAATAATGTTGGGACACATATTTTGTCTTTTGAGTTATTGATTTTGTAAACGATGTTTGGACAGTTTGGTGGACTGAAAATGTTATGATTCCAACTTATAATTAGTTGGTTCTGGGTTGTTCAGAGCATATGTAGTTCGTTTAATTGATTGTTCTTTGCGCTTTTCATTTTCTGTCGAACGTGCTAGGAGCTTTTATGGTGTTTTCCCCTCGCGGATCTATTTGATGTTTCTGTAGGTTCAGCCGTAGTCCCTCGAATTGTAAGGCCTCGTATTTGTTTCAAATTTTGCCTATAAGTTGTTGCGGACGCCCCTTTGCTGAAGTTTTTAGGGTTAGTTTGTTAAATTTTAGGCTTAATTGGTCTTTTGGTCCCCTAACTAATTTCAAGTTTTTATTTTGGTCCCATACCTCGTAAAATCCACAATTTGGTCCCTTATGTTTATCTTTGTTATTGAAATAAATCCTAGACTGTTAACTTTAACCCCAAATGTCTATGGTGGAGCAACCTTAAGAGTGGTCCACCATAGATCCTATTATTTATTTTAATTTAACCGTTTGATCTTCTTTTTAAAGGAGGACCATTGGATTACGCAGGTCTATTTTATCTTACGGTGAGTCAACAACAACTAATTAATTTTCTTTTTCTTCATCTTCTTCCTCACTCTTGTTCATCATCTTCAACATCACATTCATGAACACCATAATCATCTACCTAGAAACACTATTCAAAATAGATATGTTTAATGTTGTGATTTCCATATCAATCTATCGAAAACAAATTCAGCCACACAATCAACACTGGAGAAGATCATAGCATTAAAATCATTAACTAGAAACAGGGAAATTGAATCAAAACCTAAAGGGATCAATTTTATAAACTTCCACCAATCTCATCCAAAAGGAACAATATGAAATTCATTGTACTCACATCACTAACAGAACCACTAGCAACCCCAAATAATCCCAATCATAAACTCTGTCTAAAACTAAGACCAGATAACAAAAAATATGAAACTAAATTCAATAATTGCATCTGCAAAATAAAGTTTTTCATCTAAGATTCATTTATTCATCATTAGCGGCACCCTTGGAAGAACCACCAACTTTCTTTGGCATAAACATGTTGTGAATATTGGGCATAACACCAAATCTTACGATATGTATATGAAAATTGGGGAAAACGATGAATTAAACTAAAATTGAGCATAACACCAACTTTCTTTCATTCAAAAACGATGAATTAATCTAAAATTGGGGAAAACGATTTGAATCACGAAACCCTTGATCTTGCGATATGTTGAAAAGAACAAGAGAAAAATTTCGAAGAATAAGAGAGGTGAAAGGAAATTTCAAAGAATAAGAGCGGTGAAGGGAAATTGAATGCCCGCTTTTTTACTCCAAAAAACGATGGTGGGATACTGTAATGAAGGAAGTTGAGTGAGACTTCGATGGAGTGGATTAAAGATTGCAAAATGGGAAGGTTGGTGAAGAGGGATTTAGGTTTTTGGAAGAAAAAAATTATGGAAAAGGTTGATGAAATTTGACGAAGAAGAAGAGAGAAGATGATGAAAAGTGAAGAAAATTAGGTGTTGACAGTTCACTATTAAATAGAATGGACATGCAATCAAATGGTTAAAATCATATCAAAAAATTTAGACATTAAAAAACAAATGGAGGGGATCAATTTGGCTAACGGAGAAAAACATAAGGGATCAAATTGCGAATATTACGAGTTATGAGACCAAAATGAAAACTTGAATTATTTAGAAGACCAAAAGACCAATTAACCTAAATTTTATTATTTTAATATTATTTAAATACTATATATACATTACCTTACCATTGCTCATTTTTTCACAATTCTCTCTCTCTCTCTTCACACTCTATGCATCCTCTCTTTTATTCATCGCCGTCACAAAATAAATTTCTCTCTTTCATTTTGGAGCTTGATCTTGGTTCCGTAAGTAGATCGCAATCGTCATCGTCATCTAGCGGTAGAAGATTACTGAGGTAAAAATATTTCTCTCTTTTTTCTTCTTTTTTCTATGGGACGAAAATGAATTACGTGAGGGTGGGGAGGTTTGATTTACGATTTTTCTTGCGCATTTGTTTATGAATGTGATAGATCATGTTGATATATTTATAGATCTAAAAGAAAATTTCATTTTTGAGCATTTTGAAAAATTTGTGTTTTTGGAAAATTATTTTCTTTGCGAAAGTATTTTTTATATTTAGTTGATCTATCAATGCATTGAAATTATTTAAAATAAATAAATAAATATTTTGGTTGTTTTTCGATAGAGCATGAAACATATGTTGTGTTTTGGACTCAAAAGTTTGAAATTTTGTCATAAATTGTAGTCCAATGGATCCAAGTATTTGAAACGATGAAAATAGTCATATGGTTTGTGATTATCTAACGGTTATTTAAAAAGTTTGAGTTGAATCTTTATTTTGAAAATGTTAGTATTTTTATGTGTATTTGAGCTATTATTTGATACTTGAAAATGAATGAGTATCGGAGTCACTAAATTTAAAACATTGAATTTTTTTTTGGTGAGATTGTGATTAATGTTTGAACATAAAGTTCGGTAAATGACATAAACATAGAGAGGATTCTGTCAAGTTTCATCAAAAAAATATACTTAGACTTTTTCAAAATATTTTGAGCATAGCTACAGACAAAAGTTGTTTTTGGAAAATGTGTCTGTATGCATGAATTTCATTATGTTTTGAGCTAGTAATTTTGAGGAAAATGAATTGTTAGAAGTCTTAAATATTTTGAGAAAAGCTTTGGAAACATTTTAAATTCTGCAGTGTTGGGCAAACTTTTATACAAGATTTCAAGAAAATGTGTTGTTATTGGTTAAAATTAAATTAAGGTTGAGTTGGCATTATGCAGATAACTCCAAATCAAGTCAATTCCTACTCAAAATATTGGTTCGCTTTATTTCCAGTAGCATTAATAATTTTTGATGTGTTTTTTAAGGAGTAATTATTAATTGTTATAATTTTGTCATTTTTTTTGTTTTCTTGTTTTTTTTCTCCAAAAAATATAAAAAAAATAGATTCTAAATGTTGTAATTTTTTTATTCCAAAATTATCGATGTCTTTGGATTTTTATATATAGTGTTCAACTCTAAATTATATACGTGTCTTGTCTATTCTCTTCGATTCCCTTATTTTTGTTTAATTTTTTGAACTATGATTATTCTTCAATCATATCCTTTACATGCAATATCAAACTCTTTGTTATAGACAAAGAAGTATATTTTCATCAATTATACTTTTATTCAAGAGTTTAAAATAAAAATGGGATGTATACATATTTGCACATTAATGCTGTGACTCTAATTTTTTTTATGTTACACCTGCACCTTTTTGTGAGTTGATTTAAAACTAATTAAGAGCTTTGTTTAAAAGAGATCCATTGATATTTGAAAAGATCCATGTATAAATTTTTGTTTTAGATAATTATTATTTTAATCACTTTTATTTATTTATCATATATCAATTTAAAATTGATATATGAGAAATATAAATAAAAATGTATATGAATAAAAATGTACAAAATAATAATTAATTAAAACAAAAAATGATACATCAATAAATTTCAAATATCAATCGAACTCTCTTTAATTAAAGTTCTCAATTGATTTTAAATCAACAACGACAAAAAGGTACGTGTAAAAGATAAAAAAAAATTATAGTTACAATATTCAATGTGTAGGCATACAAACGTACCTCTTTGATCTTAAACTCTTGCACAAAAGTATAATTAAATGAAAAGATTTCTCGTTTTGATAACAAAGAGCATGTGATTTCATGCAAAGATTGAAGAATGAACATAGTTCAAGAAATTAAACAAAAACAAGAGAATTGAAGAAAATATATCAAACATAGATCTACTTTAGAGCTAGCCACTATATATAAAAAAGCACCATGAAAATTTCAGGACAAAAATATTAACATATTGAATCTAATTTTAATTTTGTGTCGGAGAAGGTCAACAAACAAGGAAATTTAACAAAATTTTAACAATAGATTTTTTTTTGACAAATTAACAATAGATAAATACTCCTTAAAAAACCCATAAAATTTATTCATGTGAGTGCTCTAGCCTATATTTTAGAACAATATACAAATACTCCTTAATATAACCATAAAATTTATTCATGTGATCCAATTTGTTTTCTTATTCTACTCTTAGATATAAATAATAAAAATTGATATTTGGATACCTGACAATCATCTAAAAGAAAAATTAGATTATAACTTATAATTTCAATGAGTAAGATACACATTACCCTTACTCATGATAGTGTATTTATAATAGTTTTCATGAATAAGGGTGACGTGTACCTTAACCATTGGAATTATAGATTATAATCTAATATTTTCTTCTAGATAATTGTGGGGTATTCAAATATCAATTATATATATATATATATATATATATATATATATATATATATATATAATTTTTAATAGTAGAATAAGAAAACAAATTGTAAGAAAAAAAAGGCCAACACATTTTTTACTATGTTGTTTCATTACGTCAACTTTTTATTTATTAGGTTTTAGATTTGAGTGTATTGAGTTAATGTTACATGACAACAATGTATTGTATTTCATTACTGATGTGAGTGTCAAGTAAAAGAAATTAGAAATAAAAAAATTAAATTAAATGAAATGATTTTATCAAAGTGAAAAACTTTGGCAGCCTGAATTTTAACTCACAAATATGAAAGACTAAAAGTTGAAAATCATACAATTTCAATAATTCTTTTTTAAAAAATATATTTTAATTATCTACTAAAAAGCAAAGAAGAGAAAAAAGTTGCTTAATGATTCCAATTCTCTTGTCACTTACACCGATCTATTGTTGGTAAATTAGTTGAAATTTTTTAATATTGAAATTAGTAGATGGTTTGATTTTAGGGCAACATGACTCAGTAAAAACAAATTAGCCTAACTTCATATCTACAATTTCCTCAATTATAGCAAACACTTTAATTTCTGGAAATGCAAACCTCTCTGACAACTACTTCCTCTATGTCCGAGTTCACTATTAAAACATCCTTTACTGTTTTGAATCATCGTCCCAATTCTCCTTCCATCATTGAAGTTATCTGGATGCCTGTATTTTTCTCTTGGACGAAATGCAATACTGATGGAGCAGCTTCATGCAATCCTGGTCAGGCATCTCGTGTTTGTATTTTCAGGCTCTTTTCATAGGCTGCTTCGTTGAAAATTTCGGAGTCACTTATGCCTTCCAGGATGAATTAACTAGAGTCATGAATCCTATTGAAATTGCGCACATCAAAGGCTGATTAAACTTATGGGTGGAGACTGACTCTATGTTGGTTACCTTAGCTTACAAGTCATCTGCCATAGTGCCTTGGAGATTTAGGAACAGATGGAACGATTGCATCGTTCTCCTCAGAGACATGAATTTTGTTATTTCTCGTATCTATAGAGATAGTAATGGCGTGGTTGATAGGCTAGTAGCCATAGGGCTATCTTCTTCTGGATTTGTCTGGTTCAATGCAATCCTTAATTTTGGTTTAGTTTTATATAATCAAAACAGGTTAGGAATGTCGGCTTTTAGAGGCTTAATTTCACTTTTGGCCCCCTATCTTTTCAAAAGTTGCGATTTTGGCCCCCTAACTAATTAAAATACAAAACAGCCCCCTATGTATTTGATCTTTGGCAGTTTTGGCCCCCAAGGCCACTTTTGACTTAGTCTTCGCTGACGTGACACCCACATCTCTTAAGTGAGGTGCCACGTGCTATCGTTATATGGATCATATCACGATAGATGAAGGCTAGGTCTCATACCAACGGCTTCATTTTTTTAAAAAAAAAACAACTTATTTTTTGTTCTCAAATTGCATTGTTTCTGAATTTCCATCCCTTATTTCATTTATAGATCCTTTTGTTGATGTAGCCTATTCATTAATGACGCGACACCACTTATTATTATTTTATTTTGCTAATATGGATCCATATAAGATCTACCATATTATTAATGAATAGACCACACGAACAAAAATTGCTCAAAAATTAGATAACGGTAAAATATTCAAAAAAGAAAATTATTGGATAAAAAAATGCATTTAAGCTAAGTAAAGTCAAAAACGTTACCCAGAAGAGCAAATATAATTCACATTAGAAGTTCAATGATAATTTGATGCAAAAACTTAATTGCAGATTCAGAGTGCAAGGTTTAAAACGTTTCACATCAGAACATCTCTGAGTAAATGATCATATAAAATATGTTGTAAATATTATGATCACTCTCCAAATTTGTAGCAATATGAAGGCTTAGAGGAGAACTTATTTATAAAGACATAACAACTATCATTATACAATTCACCAATGCCTTTAAGTCTTCTAGCACATATACATGAATCCAACATAACCCAGACATCTCATTCCACCACCATGATATAATTAACTTTTTTCATTATTAAAGTAAGTATCAAGAATCAGTTAACATTTATATCTAATCGAATGAACTTATATAAAAATTGTCAAACATAATATATTTGAGATAGTATAATAAAAAGAACGCAATTTACTCCATTTATAAAATAAAAAACATAAAATTTAATTTAAAAATAACAGTTTTTTTCTTTATCTATTGACTAGGAATCCAATATGGGTTGCTTACAATCACTTATCAAGAGGATTGAGAACCTGTCCGCTAAAGAGTATCGTTCCACTAAAATCTTCCCTTATTAAAAATAAGAAAGGATGGTCAGCTACAAAGTCGATCGGTCTGGGCCTACACGGACACTACAAGAAAATCACTGATTTGCTACGAAGACAATTGTAGCTAACGTGCAGATAATTTCTAGCAAAACTCAATTAGCTACTATTTTGTTGTGATTTAGCTGTCATACTGGCCGTAGCATGGATTGGGCGGCAAATTATCTAGCGAAATATTTCCTAGCTAATTTGCAACTAATATTTCTAAACTCCTAACTAATTCCCAACTAATATGTAGCCAAATCATGATCAAAAGTTTATGTTTCGTAACCAGGCTAGGCTATAGTCGCAAACAATTCATAGTAAATCTCTAGCTAAAGTTCCTAACTATATTAATAAAAAAATCGAGCTAAAGCAATTCTAAAAAAATTTAATCTGTGAAATTAATCAAAAAATGGGCAATTCAACAGGTTACTTAGGCGTTATTTCCCGATCAACGTATAGCAATTACACACTATTTCTACGCAATTTACACATGAAATCTCTAATATGAATTGGCAATACCAATTGAAGAATGAAGCAAACATTTATCACATGTATTTCAATGAATCCTTGCATAAACAAAGAAAATACATCTCAAGAATCTTGTTCTATATTATTATCACCTATAACCAACTAATTACTAGACACTGTGTAGTCCTAGCGAGCCAATCAGCGAGCAACAAGAAGAGCATAAAATGCATGACTTTATTGATTATTATTTTACCATTGAAACCCAGGTCTTCTCTTCGGATCCTCTTCTTGCAGTCCACAACATTCACATCCTCCACTTTCGTCCACATTGAGAATACCATGACAGTTGAATCATTCAGTGTAGCTTTATGCACTTTACTCTTTCAATCCTACTGATCGTCTATGCAACATTGCAATCCTGTTCAGCCATGACATGTATTGATAAATAAATATATTCTGAATATTAAAGCATCACATCCAAGTTGATTCTTCCTAGTTCTAACAAACCATAGATTCCAGCATCAAAAGATCAATGTATAACAATAACATACATACTTTTCTTTGCGAGGAACAAGAGACATACTTGTAACAACCCAGGAAAGAATAACTCACATCATAATCCTTCAAAATGTCACACTGGAGAATTTCGAGAAAGTAATGTAATGATCTAGCCTCAAAGGCTTGACGAACATAACCAATGTGATCAACATCCTGGAGGCAGAGAAAATAAAAAAGGGTAAAATTTGTAATAAGCGCATAAGCTGTAGTAAATAAAAAATTTCAAATATAACTTAACCACATGCAATGAGCTCGTTGTTCCCATCTTTTCCTGGAAGTGTAGAGAGTAAATAAAGAAAAACTGCCCATGCTAGAATTAAAGGACCAGCTTCATTCATTTCAAAAGTACTGAAAGTAGAAACTAGTGCATCCATCCAGATGCACCTCTCTTGGAAATCCAAACAAATTTTTAAACAATAAAACAATATCAGTTAGAAAAACAACCATAAAATACAAACAGACAAAATAATGTCAACCTATAGAACTACAGTAAGAAGATCACAGAAGCATCACTCTGAATGAAGAACTAGGCTTAAAACCCACAGTTCCAGCCAACGAATATCAAAGACTGGCAAATGAAAACAATCGAACAAGATGGCACTAAATTATAGGTAAAATCAAAGAAATCTAGCAATGACTTAGGAGTTAGGACATATAATTTACATCACAAACAAATACAAAGTATAAGCCATCAAGGAGAAGGTTTGACATATTGCAGCAAAGACATTTGAAAACTATGCAGGAGAAAGTATGCAGTTTCTTCCCAAATTCCCAATTGAAAATTCTTAAGTGGAAAATGAATGAAATCAAATAATTAAGGCAAGACTCAAAGGATGGAACTTTTGACTCGTGATTGCCTTCTCAACTAGAATATACTCTAACAGACAATGTGGAATTAATATACAACACTGCATTCAGTTCAACACTTAGCCAGTCTATCAGAACGAGGCTTAAGTTTACGACATTGCCACTCGCAGAATTTCATTGGTATAACTATTTGTCAGTTATACAATGTGTATTCCTCATAAGTAATGTATATATGATATAAAGAAAGACTGGTCTAACCGGTAAGGTGTTTCGTCATGAACCATTTGAAGAAGGTTCTCCAAGTTTAGGGTTTCTATCAAAATAAGCAGCAGCTGAAGTTTGACATGATAAGATAGCTGCTGTGACTCTGTAGTAATTGCCAGCTTTCCCAAGTTATATTCACCGGCTAAGATCCCCTGAATCAAAAGATAATCTTGAGCAAGGTTCTGACTTGTGAAGATATCACAAAGCAAATCAAGTATAAGAAAATGTATGTTAGTATACCTTGAAAATAGAACCAAACTTCTTCCATATCTCACTACCACAAGTACAAAATGGGTCATCATAGGCCAGGAAAAGAATGTCTAAAACCAAATTGTCTTCAATTAGAGTCTCCTCAGCCCATAGAGTAAACAGATCAACATCCTTCAAGCATTCCACAGTTCAATAAATTGTGTCATCAAGCAATAAAAATTTCGGTTACACTTCATATCATGAACATACCAATTGAAAACAAAGTGAATCCCCATAAAAAGTTCCCAATTTTAAGTTTTTCACATGTTGCACAAGGTAATCTACTGGTACAATATCACAGAGCTTGGAGATACGAAACACTCTAATCAAGACTAAAGAACATTTAAAAGAGTGGCAAGACAGTCCTATGCAGCATGACTTGGCTATTAATTTTGCAACACAGAGAGATTGAAAAGGTTACATCGAAGATGTGTGACGATCACATGTTGAAGACAAGTTAACTACCCGTCTACCCGTCTTTATAGGGCCATGCAAAATTAAAAATGGATGGTGCATGGAGACTGAACATACCATTTGCTTGGGGTAACTGCAAGATAAAAGACCCTCCAAGAAAGATACTAATTTACTTTCCAGTCCATCATGAAATAGCTTTTTTGCCTCCTCCTTCACAAAGTTGTTTTCAGACACAGGACCAATGTATACTGCATGAAATGTCCAGGTCTAAGTAATACCAACAAGAAAATTGAACTAAGAGAAAGTAGACATGTAAGTATGCTGCCATACAAAGAATTGACAGAGCAAGTACCAACTTCTAAGTAGACATAAAAACAACATGACACTTACTAGCATGCATGAGAATCCACCTGATGCACTTCAACAAACACTGCCGCTCCTTGTAACATTCAATTAATATCTTCATAACAAGATAGAAAACAAGTCATAAACAGGATATCAAAAACATGTATCACACAGGTAAAACTGTCAGCAATTCTGCCCTACTTTTTTAGCAAACAGTTTTCCATGTGAAATATCTCTCAAACGAGACTCTTGCATAGTTTGGAAGCAGCTAAAATACCGATATATAATGAACTCTCTCATATATGATATACAAGCGATATAGAGATGCAAAATATAATTAATAATAATAACTTCAACACATTAAATATAAACGACGTAAAGAGGAAAAGCCGGAAAGGTTTTAAACTGAGAGAACACGAAGACAGGGAACGTTTTACATGTCTGTGCACAACAAGAGAGATCGTGTAGTAAGATTAAAAGGAAAAGGAATGCAGATGCATGGAATTTTTGGAACACATATGGCATTAGACCTTCTACCAAAGCCCAAATATGTAGCATGAAATATAGTGTGCACAATTATAAGTCATTTCAAATATTATGTCAAATATCTAAACTCCCAACCACTACTCTAAAGTCTCAAACAATAAACATGTCACCAAAAATCTACAAATAAATTTTGGAAATCCACCAAACGATGACTTCACACATGATTCACTTTCGTTGTTTTATTTGCAATATGTCAGCAACAATCTATGAGATCAGCCAAATCCTTTGAGACTAAATAACCAACATATGACCATTGTATAAACTATAAAGCACGATATAACTACAATGTTATATATAAAAGGAATAGCTAGAGGTATTGAGCTACTTACAATTTGAATAAACTCTGGAGCCGTGGAATCAATAGCTGCATTGTTATCTTCAATGGACCTTTCAACAAGTATGTACGATTGAACCTCGTCCAGTAACTGAAATAAACATGAATAGCAATAAAAAGACACCTCCATAAATCAATCAACATACAGAATTTTCTTGACAAATTAACACTAACAAGTACATTCCCCAACCCATAATCAAGAAGACTAATAAAAAAAACTATCTATTCAATAGCATTAATATCACTTCCAATCATGGGGATAATTTTTCAAATTTCAATGTTAGAAACATAATTTGAATTTTCTCTCGGCAATTAAAATCTTTTGGTCCACTGTAAACTTTTGAACCTCAAATAAAAAGATAATTACCTCTGTAGCACCAACATTTTTTGATGTAATGGTGTGTCGAGTCTAACACTGACACATGTGATTACATTCAATTACTTCACTTTTAAAAAAACAATTTACCAGTGTGATGTGTTTGTGTCTCGTGTCGGTGTCGGTGCTTCATAGATATTAATGACGAAATTGATAATACATGATCACTAAGCTAGTAAGCTACAACTACAATGTACGTGAAAATAAATGACGAAGCAACTAACCAAGCAGGAGCTAATTTGCAGAGCTTTATCTTTCAACTGAGGTTCAATATTCATCTGGTGAGATCCAATTTTCACATTCTTCGAATTCAAAGCATCCTTAGATTTCTGATTGGGCGGTTTGAAGCAGGAAAGTGTATCCACGAACCAAGCATGACTATCCTTCAACTTCTTAGCCTAAAAACAGCAAAATGATTCACGTAAATGCACAAATTGGGATGCAATTGAAGAGAGTGGGAAATTACTGAAAGTGTACCAAATTGAGTGGGAGATCTGAGGAGAGAGAGGAATCTTCAAGCTCGGTGAAGAGGAGAGTGAATGAGTCCCACCAGAGAGAAGCGTCTACAGAGGTGGTATCGGCCATTGTTGGAGGAGAGAACGAATGAGAGGTTAAACCCTAAAAACCCAGAAAATTGAATTGAAGGGTTTAGTTTAATCTTTTTATTTTATTTGATTTGATTGTGCTCTTTTTCGCGCTTTCTATCAGTGTAACTCTGATAGTGATTTTTTCACGAAGTTCTACTACATGCGTGGATTCAACGCACTCAAGGTGGTGGTACCACCAACACATTTTCTTTTTCAAAACACACACACTTTTTTCATTTTTTAGGGGATACACACACTTTTCTTTGCACATTTTTTAATTTAAAACTAGCTTATTTTATATGATTTGAAATATATCACAATTAAATAAATATTTCATTTATATTCCCCTCAAAACAAATATTTTATTTATATTGTTTGTGATATTGTTTATATTATACTCCTTTCGGTCATTTTTACAAGAAACAACTGACTTTTTAAATACATTGAATAAATTATGTATTTAGTTTAGATTCTAGACTAGATACGTAAATTATTCAATGTTTCTAAAAAAATCAATTGTTTCTTGTAAATAGGACCGGAGGAAGTAATAAGATTTGACAGATTTGAATTATTGTTAATTATTTCACACATATGGTTCATAATGAATTTCACTATCCTTATGATCAGAGCTCGTTCATAAGGACATTATAATGTATAGGGATTGAAGTTTTTAAGGAATGAAATTCCAATAATTAGGCTATTTAATGTAAAAAAATAAAATAAGCATTCACTACTCTGTTTTCTTTTGAAGAATTTAGAGAACCTACTCTCATGAAGTCAAATAAATTTGGGCAGTGTTATCTTGTACCATTGGGACACATGTTAAGAGATTCAAAAGAAGAAATATCCTCTAAAATTTTGTATATTCAATTCATTAAAAAGTTAAAGATTAAATGCAATGCACACATTCCAATAAATTATTTCTATATTTGAATTATTAAGGGCACAAGTTAACATTTCTCAATAAATTTTTAGGTTTTAATGAGTTCAATCCAAGTTTCTATCAAATAATAAGTAGTTAGTCCATAAATTTTTTTTAGAGAAACATACAAGTGTGGCGAGTTTTAGCATGGGGCAATTGTCAAATTGCCCCATCTTAGATCAATTTTGTTTTATTTGCTATTATTTGTACACCTTGTATTTTATATTCCAATTTATAGTCTTATTCAATTATAATTTGGTTCAAATTAATTTACTTGAATACGTTATTTTTTAATCTCCCGTTTAAAAATCTAATACGTCTAGCCCATTCTCAATAATTTTTTTAATTATATACATGATTAAATCTGGACTAAAAAAAATATGACGTAAATATATATATTTACTGCATTATTTATAAAAAAATAAATTTAGTTTGTATCTAACTTTGTAATATTAATTCCTTCAACAAAACTTTGTAATATTAATTAGGGTTAAATAAACTTTTGATCACTATAAATATAGCAAATTTTGTTTTTAGTTATTTGTCCCTCTAAAAAAAATTATCATGCGGTTTTAATTTTAATTTAATGGGAACTAAAAATTTTTGTCTCTATAAATATGACGATTTTTTTTTTAGCTCTTCTAAAAAAGTGACATGTTTTTTACCCTCCAAAATATTTTAGTCCCCATTAAATTAAAATTAAAACTGATATATGATAATTAAATAGGGCTTTAAATTGGAATATAAAAATGAAGCGTATACAACTAATAGCAAATAAAACAAAATTGATCTAAGATGGGGCAATTTGACAATCGCCCCATGCTAAAACTCCCCTGAGTCATTGAGAGGCATAACATTAAATTTAAGTACCTGAGTAGTGTATAAAATTTTATGTTAAAGTGTGTAAAATTATCTTTTTATATATGTAGAGCCTAAGGGAAGTTGTCATATTTAAACCAAACAATAAAGCAAAATATTTTATCATATTATTGCATATATAATGCAATGTTCTTATCGATTTGATTTGAGTTAAGCTAATCGAAACATATGATAGCTACTCTATAAGTGTGATAGTTGGTTTTGTCTAACCAGGAAAACTTGTTATATAATTTGTTTTTTGGGTACGATGTTATATAAATTTATTACATTGAGATAAGAAAATATAATATAGATAGAGAAAAATAGAGTGTAACCTGGTGTAAATTAGAATAGACAGGTAATGGGTAGTAGCCAACACCTTTTTGTCTATAGTGTAGTATTTTTCATCAATTCAATGGCATTCAATTTACATATTAAATATACTATGCTACAAATATTTGTATTTTGTAGAACCATATTTGTATGTCAATTATTGTTACGTAAAAATCTCTAATGAATTTTTTTTTTAAGCAGTAATGTTACCAATGTACTGGAAAAAAAAGGCTTAGGCTTTAGATCAAAGTGTGCAGAATACAAGTTTTTGGTTGCAATAATTAACAGTACAAATGGATTTATTAGTTGGAGATAAAGTAGGAATTAATAATACACGACAGAAAGTGAGAAAAACTATCACAAATAACACATTTATATACACATGAAAGTAACTTTTAAAAAATACTTCCAGTGATCTTCACACAAGAACAAATGATTACACTCAGATTCATCAAACTTCTTCAAACATCATGCTATTTTTGTTTTCTCCATTATCCCTTGATGCTCTTCTGTCTTCTGTTCTGTGCTCACATGCTCTATCCCTTGAAGGCTTTATTTGCAAATTGATGGTAAATTTAAAGAAACGAAAGACAAAGAACAATGAATATTTTGTAAACCAAAAGAGCCACCTAATTATGAGGACTTAGTGGAGGCCATGATCCAAACTTGGGGTGATGGAAGAAGCTTTTTGGATTCATTGGTGGCCACTTTCCATACTTTGGGTGATGGAAGAAGCTCTTATGAGGGATTGGTGGCCATTTTCCAAAATATTTGGGGTGGTGGAAGAAGCTCTTTGGAGGCAATGGAGGCCATTTTCCATACTTAGGGTGATGGAAAAAGCTCTTTGGAGGCAATTTTCCAAACTTGGGGTGATGGAAAAAGCTCTTTGGAGGCAATGGAGGCAGCGTTGGAAGAGGTGGACATGGTGGTTTCTTGAATGGAGGAAGAACAACTGGTGGTTTGTAAATTGGAACAACCGGTGGCTTTGGAATGACTATTGGAGGCTTATATATTGGAACAGGTGGTAGAACTGGGTGCTCAATCTTTGGTGGACATGGTTTCTTGATTGGAACTGGTGGTGGAAGTGCCTTTGGAACCGGAGGAGGTTTGTATACTGGAACGGGTGGTATAACTGGGTGTTCAACCTTTGGTGGTGGACATGGTTTCTTGACCGGAACCGGTGGTGGTTGTGGCTTTGGAACAGGAGGAGGTTTATATACTGGAGCAGGTGGTAAAACTGGGTGTTCAACCTTTGGTGGTGGACATGGTTTCTTGACCGGAACCGGTGGTGGTTGTGGCTTTGGAACAGGAGGAGGTTTATATACTGGAGCAGGTGGTAGAACTGGATGTTCAACCTTTGGTGGTGGACATGGTTTCTTGACTGGAACAGGAGGAGGAAGAGGTTTATGATATACAGGCGTAGGTGGAGGGAGAGGTTTATGATAAACAGGCACAGGTGGAGGAAGAGGTTTCTCATACACAGGCGTAGGTGGAGGGAGAGGTTTATGGTAAACAGGCACAGGCGGAGGAAGAGGTTTCTCGTAGACAGGCGTAGGCGGAGGAAGAGGTTTCTCATAAACAGGTGTAGGAGGAGGGATAGGTTTTACATAGATAGGCACAGGTGGAGGGCAAGGTTTTTTGTAGATGGGAATATGAGGAAAGGGAGGTTTGTAGATAGGAATGTGAGGAAAGGGAGGTTTGTAGATAGGAATATGAGGAAATGGAGGTTTCTTGTAGATAGGAACAGGAGGAAAAAGAGGGTGTTTATGGAAAATCTTTGGTGGAAATGGTGGAAAAACTTTAGGGGGGAATTGAGGTAAATCAGGATGAGGAAGCTTAGGAAAAAGAGGATGTTTGAAGAGAGGCCAAAAGAATTTGGAGGTACATGTTGCTGATGAAAATTTGAGTTTACCAGCAGCAGCAGTACTTAGGGTGTGTTTGTCATCAGATTTTGACTTGATGACAATTTTGGTGTTTTGGAGGCCATCATGAGCAGGACAAGGTGCAGCTGTTGCACTATGTAGCTGAGCATAACATTCTTCTTTCAATTCACCTTCTTTTACAATTTCTTGAGGAAGGGATACTTTGAAATTTCCATTTTTATCAAGCTCACCTGCCCCTCTTGTTTTAAAATGTCCATTTGCTTCTTTGCAGTCAATTGTTACATGTAACCCTGCAAAACAATTATGCACAAGAATGTTTATTAGTAGTTATACATATCTGACATATCTTGTCAACATTTGGATCAGATACATGTATTATATTTTGTTAGAGAGGAGTAACTCATAATAGTTAAAAAAAAAGAACTATGAGTATCAAATTCATGGATCTAGTTATTATAGTATAGGATTTGCTTGCATTGACCACACTTTTCAAACAAGTTACTACTATATTGATGCAAAATAAAACCACTTTATGTCTTCACCTAATATTTAGAGATACTTGATAAAAGTAGGCCCTATGCATTATCATCTGTCCACACTTCAAATGACTTATGTAAGAATTTCTTTGGTTAAAAATAAGAGGAATGTGCTCATTGTACATCTTACCAAAACATTTTTTTGATAAAACTATGTAGTACTATATGCATGTATACTATGTAAGAGCAGACAAAGTACCTGAGAAAGCCTGGCTAGTCTTAATATTGTTCTGAATGCAATCTGCGCATTCTCCAAGTCCAACTACCTCAACTGTACTATGGTCTCCACCATAGCAAAAACCTAGTACCAAAAAGACAACAAACAGCCAAGAGCACAAAAGTGCTCTTTGGCGCAGAGTGAAAATCTGCATTACACTTCCTAAACCAGATCACTTGGAACTCAAAAGAGAAGCTATTAAGCTTCTTTGGTTATGTGCATGTAATAATGTGAGTATACTACTAATTTGAGAGGCCCAATATATAAACAATGTTGGATATTATCTCCAAACCAAACCGACAATGAAATTTAAGAACCTCACATGGTTCAAGGTGGCCATAAAATGACATTAACATTCATACACCAGCTATACTATTAACAAAATCACACTGTCTTTCATTCATTGAATGCATTATAGTTGATCTCAACTACACAACTAACTGTGTATTACTAATCTTTATGTGAAACATATCTGTCTCTACCTACTTATGATACTAATAAATGCTTTTTACATTATAGTGGTAGTATATCACTGAAATGAAATGTTCTTTTTTAGCATTTCCCTTTTAATTTTGACAAAAAAATAAAAATGATAGCGCATTGTTTCTTTCTACTTTTAAGTTTTTCACACATGAATGGATGGACCATTAAGTTTTACTACTCCAAAGCCAACACATTTATCAACTTTTAGCTTTTCATCAGGGTTGACAATGAAACAGTCAACTTGGCTCATTCTTTATGATTATCAACTGTACAAGTACAAGTGCAAATGTAGAAATTTTACAGAATATCATGAAAATAGTAATGATGTTCCTGCCTTGGACACGAGAAATACAATGCCACCACACATTGTCCTCATCTTCATATTTCATTTTCAAAGAGTACCACAGTATTTATTTCATTCTAGATTATACCACAATATTTAGTTTATATTCGAATGTACCACAATTTTTCATCTGTTCACAAATAATAATGAAATAATAAAGAATAGGTCATTGGCTGGTGATGGACCAAGTGGATTGCTTATAACACTACAAAGACAGTAAAGGTCTAGAACTAGGAGCTTGAAGAGGATAAGCTTCCTCTGAGGTTAATATGAAGAGAAAAACATTTAATTTTCAGGCACCTTCACGATTCAAGTGCAAAAAGTTTTATACTTTTAACATATGAAGAAAGTAGAGAGGCCTCTATTAAAACTTTTAACATTTAATGTGTGTGATTTTAAAAGTAGTTATAATAAAAGTTAATTTTTTCTAATGTGATTGATTGATCGATAGTGTTAAATTTATTTATATTAACCAGATGAAACAATTTTGAGTCGTACTATACTTGTCTCACGACTAAACTCTGGATTATCATAATTCTTTTTCTACGAGAAAGGGAGAACACGCATAACATAACACACAAAAGAAATGCAGTGTCCCCGGTCACCAACAAAAAAAAGAAAGGTAGTGTGAAAACATTTTACATTAACCAAAAAGTAGTGTAAATTTTTTTTGCATTAACCATGTATATAAATTAGATTTTGTCTAACACGTACAAGTAAATTGATCTTTTACAATGTACAAGTTCATTTTCCATCATTAAATCAATAAGTTTTTTTATATTTCATTCAATTTAATAGAGGGCTTTATTAATCAAATATTGTTGAAGAAATTTTTAATTTGATAATTTTTTTTATTGCAATCAAAATAGTCCCTGCAAAAGAAAAAAATCATTTTCCAATTTTTTTGATCAAATTCGTTTTTGTATGTGAAAACTGACTTAGAACTCCATGTTACACATCACAATTGTTAACGACAAAACTAAATTTATCGAACATTATAACATGGAGGGACATTCTAACTATTTCCGTTAATTTGAGGAGAAAATCGATCAATTGGTAAAAATTCGATGAAGAACAAGTGTATTATCTCATTTTAGTTTTCGCTCAAAAGAAGAAGAAGAAAAAGAGAAATATAAATTACAATAGGAACAACTTTAATTTACTAATTTTAACCGATAATTTAATAAATGATTTAATTTATAGGTAAGTCTATGATGCATAACGAAGACATGTCTTATATCATACACGAAGATAACTTTACTAATTTTGACTGATAATTTAATAAATGATTTGATTTATAGGTAAGTCTATGATGCATAATGAAGACAACTTCTTCTAGCTTATTAATAAAGCCCTCTTTTAAATTCCTTCATTTTCCATCATTAAATTTTGATTGCACATGATTAAAGTTCAAATTATAATTATTAGATTAAGACTTAAGCTAGAAGAACACCAATTTTTAGGTGAGCCAACATGTGCATTACCTGAGGTAATATATCACGTTGAGACTACATCTTGAATATGTTGGTGGTGAACTACAGTCCATGCACTTTATCCCAACACTTGAATTTTGACCAAAGAACCAGTGAAGAATATTACAACATTGTCTTTTTAGATATTTAAAAGTTACGGAACTTGTTGGTTATATGGTGATTTATTTGTGACCTAGCTGAGTTTATTTTGTATCAATGATGGCTCATTTAGGTCATCCAAAGGATTGATTTGATATTAGTATAGATTCCGCAAGGATCAATGTGATAGTAAGTTATATAACTTAAAAGGAAAAATTTGTTTCATCTTGACACTGTTATTAAACAAACAAAACTATCAAAATTGTCAATATGAAAAGAAAAATTCATTTTCCAACATTTTCGATCAAATCCATCATTGTATGCATTCCACGCCACATGTTAATGTCACATGAAATCTAACTTGAAACTCCACGTCACATGTTAACGTCACACACCAGCACTCTGACGTTCTAGCTATTTCGATTAAAGAAAATTGATTGATCGGTCAAAATTCGAGGACGACAAGCATACAAATTTAATCAAACAAAAACTCCAACAAGCATCAATAGACAATTTAAACCCAAAAAAATGTGATAACAATATCAAATGGAAATGAAGCATTTAAATAGAGTAAGGCAAGCAAAAGTTTGCATTGAAATATAGAGGGAGGGCATTGATGAGAGTCTTCACGATACCGGGCCTACCGTGTTTAACAGGCTTGTAAGAGATTGAGAATTCAGCAAGATAGTGACCAATCATTTCAGGTTTAATTTCAACTTGATTGAAGGTCTTTCCATTGTAGACACCAATAATGCTACCAATCATCTCAGGCACAATGATCATGTTACGGAGGTGAGTCCTCACTGGTTCTGGCTTCTCACCAGGTGGTGCCTCACGTTTCGCCTTGCGGGTTAAACCACGTTGAAACCTTCTTCGGGCACGTGCAGAGAAAAGCTTCACAAGTTCATCAATGGACATATCCAAAAGAGCATCGAGATCAACTCCACGGAAACTGAACTTCTTGAATGTTCTCTTCTTTGCCACTCCATGTGCTGCTACCTCTGGTTCAATATTCATCTTCCTCGAAAACAAAAAAAAACCTCATTTTTTTTTGGGGAAAAATACTAACTTTTTTTGAGAGGGAAAAAATACTAACTGAATATATTAACTAGTAAAAGAAATAGTCACTGATTATGAAAACTTTTATTTTATTTGTCAGGTAGCGTAGTGCCTAAAATTCACCTTATAAGGTGAATAAGTGGGGTGTTTGGGGTTCGAACCCCACCCCTGCGTATAATAATGTATTGTCCTACCAACTGAGTCATGCTCACATGACATAATTATGAAATCTTTGTTTGATAATTTTCCCACTCCCGTTTATATATCTCTATTTAGTTTTTATTAAAAAAATATCTCTATTTATTTTATATCTTTTGCTTCAATCAACCTTAAATACTATGTTGAACATAAACCGACAATCTCTCTTAAAGGTTACATTTTTCTATATGAATTTTTATTTTTTTTATTTTAAGGATCTATATGGAAATATGTTAATATCTAAATAAACATATAAGAAAAATAAGATTAAACACTGGAATGAACATTTTTATAGATGAACTATTCTAGACGAAAATATGTTAATATCTGAATAGAAATATAAAAACCATAAAATTACACACGGAAAAGAACATTTTAATTTTTTTTTTTTTTTTACAAAGAAAAGAACATTTTAATTGAAAAGCATATCCATATCTCTATGAAAATATATTAATAATTTTAAACTTTTTCAATTTAATTTCAAGATCTTTATGTTATATTTTTTTATTAAATTTGGGAAGAGAGAAGTCATGATTATTTAAAGGGATAGTAGTAGTCGTTTTATAAAATTTTGTTCGTCACAATATGGAAACCAAAATATGTTAATTTATTCGTTATGATTAAAATTTATATAAGCAAATACAACTTTTACCATTTTTTTACAATAAAATATATACATTGGTAAAACAATAATAATATAAAAAGAATTATGTGATAATCCAAAAGATCTATATTTTTTTAGCGAAGAGCACAGGTCATTTACGCTTTGTATAAATCAAGATCACCTAAAAAAAGTTTAAGAGTGACACTAAATTTGTGGAACACGTTTAGTGATCAAGCAACAAAGTAGCTAACAAAGACTAAATAAGGGTCTTTCCCTTGAGAACGAGATGATTAACATCAAATGTCCTTAAAACAAAAACATCAAATGAATTTTTTTACATTTCAAATAAAGTTATTAGAGTCTTAGATACTTTAATTGAGTTTTTTAATAGAAAGTCAGTATAGTATGACGATATGTAACTCATTTGGGGTTGGCTTAGTGGCTGGTTTGGGATTTTAGAGTGTGTTTCTCTCAAGGTTTCATGTTTGATTTCCTCTGATGTCAATTTTGGTGGGCAAGTTCATACAGAACTTTGTTATGACTTTAAACAGAGACCCCACAAGTGGGCGGTGAGATTGGTCATCTCAAATTAGTCAAGTTTTCAAAAAAAAGTATGACGATACGTGTCATTTTATTATAAACTTTTTTTAGAATTTTTTGGGACAACATTTTTACTTTCTTTTTAATGGTTTAAAAAATTAGAGATAAATAGAAAAGAAAGGAAGATCGAATAAGAACATATAATAACTCTATGAGAGAGAAATTTATATAAAAATTGTCCAATTATTTATCTTTTTCAATATTAGATTAGATAGGTTTTTTTTCATCAAAATATCTTTCACTTTCAATATTACTTGACTTGATTCGGTTGATAGACTTGAGATCATCTTTCCAACATGAAACTTGACATGTTTATTTCTTCTTTTGTACATTTGTTGAAAGATTAAAAAATATATTGTATTGATAAAAGGAAAAAGAAATTAAGAAGGTCGGGAGGCGCGTTTTGACAGGTTCGCAGAGAATGACAAGAGACCACTTGTTGTTTCTAAGACGGTTAGGCGACGTGTAGAAGGTCGGTTAGAGGATAAGGAGGTGGCTCGGGTTACCGGTGAGGGAGAAAAAAGAGTGAGGAAGGAGGAGGGAGTAGAGGCGGTGGTAGGACGGGGAAGAAGCGGGGAGGGAGAAAAAAGTGTGAGGATTGGGCAAGTGGCGGTGAGTGTTACGGGAGTAGGAGGAATTTTGAAAGAGCATCGAAAGGAGAAGGAGAAGGAGGTGGTTAGCTCACCGGTCTTAACGAAGGTGAAGGATTGGAGGCCGAGGGAAAGAAAGAAGGAGGAGGACGTGATTTACTTAGATGTTGACGAGGAGGGGAGGACAACTAGAGTGACCAAGGAAGAGATGGATCAGCAAGTGCTGCTTGAATACAAATCCGATCCAGCTGATAGGGATTGGGCATGCTCCTGTATAGTGGCAACGGTGATAATGGAGGAAACAATATTAGCAATACAAAATCGTGTGGAAGACGCAGGTTTTGACGACGTGGAGGTAATTCCGATGGGTGGTGACAAAGTCTTTCTCCGTTGTCATAGTAACGATGATGTTTTGAAGGTATTTAACTATGCTTCCGAATTTTTTAGCATGTTTCTGCTAATGTGCATAAATGGTCGTCTGAGGATTTACGGTATGAACGTGGTGCATGGTTACGAATCTATGGTACGCCGACCCATGCTTGGAATACAAACTTCTTTAAACTTTGTGTCTCAAATTATGGTACGTTTGTTCAGGCCGGCGGTTGTACTTTAGATAGAGGGAGAATAGATTATGCTCGTATTTTAATTTCCACTACTTCTCTGTAGGTATTGAATACAACAACGGCAGTTTTGGTTGATGGGTGCAAATTTACTATAAAAGTAGTTGAGGAATGGGGGTGCAATTTAGGAGAGGATGCTTTCTTAGCGGAGGAGGTTATCGATTATTCGCGTAATGATGTGGACTTACAACAACATGATGGTCACAGTTTAGATAATACAGGAGGGGAGGTTGATGCTTTGATCGATGATTTGCAAAAGGATTGGAAAGATAGTGAAGTTTCTGTTCCTGAAATTGATGGGCTTGACTTTTTGAAGGATTCTTTAAATGTAGTTCCTGTTTGTGAAAACAAGAAGCATGATGCTATGATTGATTCCTTGCATAACGTCCCTGTTCACGTAAACAAGAAGCATGATACTTTGAAGGCTTCTTTGAATGACGTGACCAAGGATGTGGCTCGGCTGGAGGTTCCTGATTGTATTCCACCATCATCAATTATGCCTTCAGATGTGGTACCACCTCAACAGCCTTTTGGCCCATCTCCGCAGGCAAGTAATATTCCTACTAATTCATCTATGGCTTCTAATAAGAAAAGAAATGCTGGTGGTTTTAAACATTCTTCCCGCAATTTGAAACGAGTTGCACGGATGCTCGCCAAAGATAGATTGGAAATATTGAAAATTTTGAAAAAACAAGCAAGGGACCAACGAGCTAGATTCTTGTCTCACTCCTTGAAGGCAAAGAGAGCAGCAAAGTCACAAGGGTCTAAAACAAACTCCGATTCTTCTATTTCTTCGGTTAATATGGAATGGGACATTGGGTGTCTTTACAGGGTGGAAACAAGGCTGCAACGGAGGATGTATGTGGTATTGGAGGTCTAATTGGTGTGAAATATAAAGGTGTTATGATGAACATATTTAATGTTTTGTCGAAGGAGGGTAGGAAGGAACTTAGAGCGGAGGTGGGGAGGATTTTGAAGAAAGGGGAAGTAGGTGGGAGTGGTGTCAGCTGTTAGCGTTTGATGCATGGTGAGGGTGTGTTGGGTGTTGGACGTTTCAAATGAAGATAATTTCTTATAATGTGAGGGGATTAGGAGGGTTTGAAAAAATAAGCGAAGTTCGAAAGCTAGTAACTGAAAAGATGCCTTTTGTTTTATGTTTACAAGAATCTAAGCTATCCACGGCAGATGATTTGATGTTGAAGTCTTTTTGGGAGAGTTCTCTGACAGGTTATTCTTTCCAACCTTCGGTAGGAGCTTCTGGTTTGGTTAATGTTTTGGTGATTCGTGGATGATGCACTTCTAGTTTGGTAGGTGTATGGTCCACTTTTAGTTTGGTTAATGTTTTGGTGATTCGTAATCGGGTTATTAAGAATGGTCAGGAATTTATTATTGCTAATGTCTATGCACCTTGTGGTACGGCGGGGAAACAATTGTTGTGGGATCGACTGCTTATCTTTATTCAGAACAACGCTACAACCAATATTTGTATTTGCGGTGACTTTAACTCGGTCAGGTCGTTGGAGGAGAGAAGGGACTGAGGTTCTAGCCCACATCACTATGATTCTACCATTTTTAATAAATTTATAGAGGATGGTTTGTTCGTGGATTTACCAATATGTGGAAGATTATTCACTTGGTTCCGCGGAGATGGGTATACGATGAGTCGGTTGGATAGATATCTGTTGTTGGTAAACTGGTGTTCTACTTGGCCGAACTGCATTCAAGTGGCAAATCAAAGGGGTTTTTCTGATCACGTACCCTTGGTGTTGACTGTGGATGATGCCAATTGGGGACCTAGACCTCTTCGTATGTTAAAGTGTTGGGCGGACTTTCCAGGATATGCTCAGTTTGTTCGGGATACCTGGCGCTCCATCGACATCAATGGGTGGGGCGGTTTCGTCTTGAAAGAGAAGATGAAGCTCATTAAAGGCAGTCTAAAAGAATGGCATCAGCGACATTCGCAAAACTTGGGAGGAAAGTGCAAACAGGTAAAGGAGCGGATGTCGCTCCTAGACACTAAAGGGGAGACATCCGTTCTTTTGGAAGAGGAAGTGCATGAGCTCCATGACTTATCTGTGACTCTTCATTCAATGTCGCGCATTCAGACTAGTGTGTGCTGGCAACAGACGAGATTAAAATGGCTACAAGAAGGCGACACCAACACCAAATTTTTTAATGGCGTAATGTTTGCAAGGAGAAGACACAATTCTATTCAGGTGCTTCAGGTTAATAGTGTCTGTGTTGAGGGGGTTCAAAATGTTCGTGAAGCAGTTTTTAATCATTTTTCTTCACATTACAAAGCATCAAATTTTGAGCGGTCAAGGGTGGAGGATTAACAGTTCCGTAGGTTGTCAGTGGCGGAGTCGGGTAGTTTTATTCGACCATTTACGGTGGAAGAGGTGAAGCAAGCGATATGGGATTGCGACAGTTTCAAAAGTCCAGGTCCAGATGGTACTATTTTTGGTTTCATTAAGCAACTTTGGTCCAAACTGGTGTTCTATTTGTGGTAGAATTTCATCGTAATGGAAGGCTGACAAAGGGAGTGAATGCAACATTTATCTCTCTTATTCCAAAGGTCGAAAGCCCGCAAAGACTGAATGACTTCCGACCTATATCTCTAGTGGGGTGTATCTATAAGGTTCTTGCTACGATTCTTGCTAACAGACTTCGTGCGGTTATAGGAAGTGTGGTCTCAGATGCTCAATCCGCTTTTGTTAAGGGTAAACAGATTTTGGACGGAATTCTGGTGGCAAACGAAGCAATGGACGGAGCGCGTCGCCTTCATAAAGAAATGTTGCTTTTTAAGGTTGACTTTGAAAAAGCATACGATTCTGTGGATTTAAAGTATTTGGACACAGTCATGCTTCAAATGAATTTCCCTACTTTGTGGCGGAAGTGGATATATGAATGTGTAGGAACGGCCACTGCTTCAGTCCTGGTGAATGGGTGTCCTACGGATGAATTCCCTATGGAGAGAGGTCTTCGTCAAGGGGATCCTTTGTGTCCGTTTCTGTTTCTACTTGCTGCCGTAGGCTTTAATATTCTCATGCAGTCGTTATTAGAGGCGGGGTTGTTTCGTGGTTATATGGTGGGGCGTGATACGACTATGTGTCTTTCGCACCTTCAATTTGCAGACGACACGTTGATCATTGGTGAAAAATGTTGGTCCAACGTGCGGTCTATTCGGGTTGTGCTCTTAATATTCGAACATGTGTCAGGATTAAAGGTGAATTTCAATAAAAGTCTTCTGACGGGTGTCAATGTCTCAGATTCTTGGTTACATGAGGCTGCTTTAGTGTTGAACTGTCGGGTGGGAGCTTTTCCCTTTGTGTATTTGGGTTTGCCTATCGGAGGGGATCCTCGGAGGTTGGACTTTTGGAATCCGATTTTGAATACTATTACCTCTAGATTGTCGAGCTGGAAAAGAAAATTTCTCTCGTTTGGTGGTTGTCTGGTACTCTTGAAATCTGTCCTGTCTTTGCTTCCGGTTTACTTTCTTTCCTTCTTCAAGGCCCCCGCATGTATAATTTATTCTATCGAATCTTTATTAAATTTTTTTTTAGGGGGGGTGGTGAGGATTTTAGAAAAATTGCTTGGGTGGATTGGGACTCTGTTTGTCTATCTAGGGAGGAAGGTGGTTTAGGCGTTAGAAAATTGAGGGAATTTAATGTGGGGTTATTGGGGAAGTGGTGTTGGCGTATGTTAGTTGAAGAGGAGGGTCTGTGGTATCGAGTTTTAAAGGTAGGGTACGGGGAGGAAGGGGCGGTTGAAGGAGGGTGGGAGGGATAGTTCTACATGGTGGCCGATGGTTTCAAGCATTCGTCGCGGTGTGGGATTGTCAGAGGGGAGCTGGTTTGAAGATAATTTGTGTAGGGTGGTTGGTGGTGGTGGTAGTACATTTTTTTGGTCCGATAATTGGGTAGGGGGCACGCCTTTAAGGGTGCAATTCCCTCGTCTTTTTGATTTAGCGGAAAACAAATGGGTCATAGTGCAGGATATGGAGAGGAGTGGTTGGGGAGGTGGTGGTGGTGCCTGGTTGTGGAGGAGGCGCCTCTTGGCTTGGGAGGAAGAGACGGTGTCCGAGTGTGCATCTTTATTGCATGATGTTGTTTTGCAGGATAATACTATTGACAGGTGGAGGTGGAGTTTGGATCCTATTCACGACTATTCCGTGAAGGGAGTTTACACTTATTTGTCAACAGCAGATGTCCTTGAAGACCTTGGCGTGTCAGTGTTTGAAGGTGTGTGGCAGAAACAAGTCCCCCTCAAGGTGTCAGTGTTTGCTTGGCGACTGCTTCGTAATCGATTACCAACTAAAGACAATCTCATCCGAAGAAGAATCATTCAGCATGATAATGATCTCTACATAGGTGAGTGCAGTTTAGGTGAAACCGCAGACCACCTTCTCTTTCGGTGTGATTATTTTGACATGGTGTGGTATCGTATTTATTAGTGGTTAGGCATTTCTTTCACGGCTCCAGCGTCCGTTACAACCCATTTTCATCAGTTTGGTCACTTAGCAGGGTTACCGAGAGTGACATATTCCTATTTGACAGTAATCTGGCATGCTAGTGTCTGGACTATATGGAAGGAAATAAATAATAGGATCTTCAACCAGAGGAGCGGCGAATTGGATCAATTAGCAGACAACATCAAACTTTTGTCTTTTTCTTGGCTAAAGGCCAAAATGCCTACTCTCACTTTCAGTTATAATGACTGGTGGCGGCATCCATTGATTTGTATGGGTGTTCTTGTGTAGTTTTTTTTTTGTTCGCTCTTCCGTTGTGTTATTTTGTGGAAAACAGACTTATAACTGTGTATTTTGGTGGGTGGTTCTCCTTTGCACACCTTGTGCAAGGTGAATCATCTCTTGTGATTTAATATATTCCATTTTGGCTTGTTAAAAAAAATAAAATTGAGTACATTATTTTTAATACAATGTTTTTATATGTGTTTTCTTATTAAGACATCTCTTGGTTAGTATTTGCCTTATAAACCAAGACATATATACTCAAGATAAAATTACATTCTAGGAAGGGATTTCTTTGAGCTTAACTAGATGTTCTTAGTTTCAATTCAGCTCTAAAAATATAATAGTGTTAAATTTTTAAAGAGAAAGTTTTGTCTTCAATTGTGGTCCTATCCAACTTGAAGATTTAGTTTTTACAGGCACACGCATCTAATTCTAAATCGCACCAAAAAAAATTACATGAGCCCCTCATACCTGGTATGTCCTCTACGGGAAACTTTTTCCGCATTATATTTATTTAATTGCCGCAGTTTCTGTTTTGCATTTCAATTATTGTAATTGTAATGAAATTTCAATCTATACCTTTCACATGTTTGATTTGGATATATTACCTAATGTTTTTTTTCAATGGCTAATTTGGTCTTTGTCCATGTTAGTATCTTTCTTTTTCACTAGAGTTTGAATTTGGCTTTTCAAACATTATAACTCTCAAAGGAGACAAAGATATTTACTTACTATATTATATATGAAATTTTTTCCAGTAGACCCCAAATATATCCGGATACAGTTAAAACAAATTAAATTTAATTATATTATAAAAAGGCCTCATATAAATTTTAAAAATACTTTCAATAAACAAGACAAAGGTTGGTGAAAGGCTAAAGATTTTCAATAATATTCCACTGCATGGTGTCAATATTTAAGTGATTTTCAGTCTTTTTCATTTTTTTTTTGTTGCGAATCATACACGAACTTAGTTTATGAATGTGTTTTTTTTTAAAATTTTAACTTTAGATTTTATGTTAATTGAATTCATGTAGACATATGTGGTCTAAATTCACTAAATACAATAAGTTTAGAATTTACAGATCGTCAGTGAACACAAATCATGTACAAGACACAAAATGACCATCAAATACAAATTACCAATTTTTCTTTTGAGAGGTACAAATTAGTGATTACCACTTAAGTGTGTGGTTTTTTTTTCTTCTAGCATAGGCGTACTATTTTTTCAATGGCTATTTTCTTTTGGGTGAATTATGTCCTCCTAAGCTGCAGGTATTAATACAAGTCCAAGAAAAAAGGCATTTAATTCAAACAACAAATTAAGCATCAGGCTGCCAATACCGGTGAACATTAGGGTCGGCAATGACCTTTCAAAAATAAATAAATTAGGATTAGGATCGACAATGACTAAGATCCAATTATATCAGCATTGTCTACAATGAGTGTCACAATTATTTGCATTGATGGTATGCATGCATGATGCATGTGAGGATTAGGACCCTTTAAAAAAAAATCATCATTAAACACCGAATGTTTAAGTGGAGGACGAATTTTTTTTTTTGTGAGAGCGTGTGATTTCCTGAGAGCTGCTTCAAACTTTAGAGAGTCTGTTCTTTTCTGAAGGTGTAGTTTTCTTGGTCTGAAGCAATGATCGATCTAGTTCTTATTCCGTTAAGTCAGCTTTGTAGTTTTCTTCATAAGAGTTAGTGAGGTGAATGAGAGGTCAAAAGATATTGCGACACTTCTTTCAAGTATGTGTGAGTATTTCCTCTCAAGGTAAAGATTTTTTCGTGACATCTGCTTTAAGATAGGGTTTTGACTCGCCAAAATCTCTTTTTAAGGGGGATTATAGTTGACCCTATGGTATTTCTTGTCACCTTTTTAAGAGAATTTTGTAATGGAAGTTGACGGGAGGACGGAAAAAAAAAATTTATTAACTTACAGGGGTTGTTTTAGAAAAAAAAGGATACATGGACGAAAATCAAAAACACGCCAAATTACAGGGACGATTTACATATTTAAGCCATTTTTAAATTAAGGTAATTTGCTCAAAAAAATTCTAAAAACCAAAATTGGGCACACTGCAGTTTAGAAGATCAAATACAAAAGTGAAATTAGTTTTAGAACATAGAACTCATGTTAGTTGGTGGAAAAAAAATGTACAATGATTTATCTCTTACAAAAATAAATAAATCGGAATATGTTAATCATTTTCTCAAAACTTTTCAAACATCAATTTTATGTGTGTTTTTGGCTAATGATTTGGGAACAATCTAGTCGCCCAAACAATTTTTAAAATCTTGTCTAAAAAATAATTTTTAAAATCTAAATAAAAAAAATTAACCTTCATTTCCTCTTTTCCCTTGAAGCATCAAAATTGATGACATCTAGTCATTACGTAATTTTATATGTTATTTCATCACATTTTGGAGTTCACAAGGCAACTTAAGCAGCAAGAAAAGCAGAAAAACTGGAGAAAAAAAATACAAAGAAGCAAAACGTGTCACAATTGGCAGAAAACGTGACACGATTTCAGAAGACCAAAACATGCTCTCGACATTGATGAAAACGTGTCACGATGGCAAAAACGTGACACAATTTAGTGAAACCCTAATTCAGCTGTTTGTTATTCAAAGGAAAACGTGTCACGATTTACTTAAAACGTGACACGATTTTGGGCGAATTTTTGTGCCTATTTAAGCTGAAGTTTATTCCAAAGACAAGCGTTACGATTGGAGAAGAGCAAAGTGCGATTTTGAGACTACGAGACGGCTAGGAGGGTGATTTCTTCAACCTTTTACCAGTTCATGTATGTATTGATTCCTATATTGATTATGCTATTTGTAAGCTCAATTTTGAGTAGCTAAATCTCTTAGAGATTAGGTCTGAGATGATTCTTTGTAACCCTAATTGATCCATGTTGTTGTGAAACTTTATTTATTGTGAATGACAATCTAGTTTTTATTCAATTCAATTGTTCTTAATGCTTTTTATATCCTGATCAAATATAAACATGATTTAGTGAGAACGAATGACTACTGATCATAACTTTCGACTTAGACCTAATTGAATTGTTCTAATAAACATGGTTAGTCTAGGAATGAATAATCGTTTGTTAGTGATATTAGGTTAACGTACTTAAACCTTCAAATATTATTAGACCACCTAAGGAATTAGGGGCTGTAGTTTGAGAAGAGGGTCCTAACTCAAGGGATTGATTGGGATTATTTTGTTAACTATCGTGAAACTAGAGAATCATTCATAAGAATAGGTGCAGTATACCAATTAGGGGAACATAGTTGATTTGAAAGACCTGATCTCATATCTCTCTTATTCTTTAAAACCAATCTTTATTTTATGTCATTACTTTTATGCAATCAAACCAATCAACTGCCTAGTGGCAAAACAAAATAACCTTTATACATCCTTAATAATAACGCTTTTAAATTATTGAGATTAAAAACAGTCCTTGTGGGAACGATATTATTTTACTACTTCGATAGTTTTTGGTACACTTGCCAAACTTCTATCAAAAACCACATTTTAATCCTCTTCAATTCCTCTTTCTTCTTCCACTAAAGATCAATAGCAAAAAATTGTTTATACTCTACAATCAACCCTAACCTCCTCCATCACATTCCAAACACGACATGCGTTTGTGTGAAAGTACATCAAGTGTTGGTACGAAGAAAAAATGTGCATTCGCTCGATGGCAAGGGGCATTGTATGTTGCAAAATACACCGAAGAATCCAATAGACAGTTATTTTGGTGTTCATAGTCCCAAAAGACCGATTGGGATAATCCTCGTGTGAGGGTGATGATATTTAGACACCTCATCCCCCGTTCTACACCTCAAGTGGGTCCCACGTTTCCATCCTACAAGACACAAAAGAACGAAAGAGAAGAGAAATTGGTGGCATTTACCATGCACAAATACTAAATTTGTGCACCATGCACAAGTTTTCTTGTGACCATTAGAATAAAAGACAAACATGTTTTTATCATGGTCTCTCAGTATCAGATCTCCCACAACAACACTAGTTTTAACATTCAACATAAATCCAGAACATATGATTATTCATCTTCATCATTATTTTCATCTTCACCAAATTAACTACAAATCCATAAAATTATGAATGAAGTGAGACATTACCCACAAATAGAAAAAACATTATCAGTACCCACAAATTTATTTATTCATTCACTCTCTCATTCATTCAATTCTCTAAAAACCCAACTTCTCACTAAAAACAATATCCACAAACATTGATACCTTTTGTTGGAGTTCAAAGTTTCCAACATAGATTTACGGTTGTTCATGCTCACATCACTATAATCAGTACCGTTTTTTTTTCAAAGAAAAAAAGATATGCATAAGATTTTGATCTGAATAAAATTCTCCTCAAACACTCTTGCTCAAGACATGATCAAAACTTGGAGCTTCAATGGGTTCAACATTAATGATTATTTCATTTTTTTTATCTGTTACGTTGTAAGTTTTTAATTTATTTAATGAAATTAAATTCAAAATAAAAAGCATGAACAAGAGAAGGAGACGAGTTTGATGTTGTTGTTGGTGGTGGGTGGGGATGGAAGAAAGGGAGAGACAACATCAAACTTAGTGTCATAAGCATGTGTGACTTGTTCACACACTGAGTTTTCTTCCACCGATCTCGAATTTCAGCAGCGAATAGACTCCATGGTCGCTTCGTCATACCACAATAACAAATTTTTTTCACCGCCGTTGTCACCGTGCTTTTCATTGGTTCTGGAACTTTTGCTTTTTCTGTGGCCCTAGATCTAGCGGCGTAACGAGCAACCACTGACAAATCTGGAAAATTCACGATCTTCTTCCTTGGCATATAATTTCTTCCTTCCATCGAATAAAACAATAAAATAAGAAAAACATATTTTCTTTATCGTTTCTTTTCTTCTCTCTCTCTCAAGCAAAAAAACAAACAATTTAATTTTATGTTTTTTTCAAAGAGAGTTTGGCGGTGGTAGTGAAAAAAGTGAGATGTAGAGAGGTTGAAGACAAAGAGGCAAAAAATACAATGTAGACATACTATAATAAAGATCAATATTCATATTGATCTATTGGTTAAAAATAATTTTCCTTTAATACTATTAATATTAACCTTTTGTCACCATTGAAAAAACAAACAATACAACAGTAGATCAATGTTTTTATTGCTTTGAGAGAGAGAAAAAAAGGAACAGTGAAGAAAATATGTTTTTCTTATTATGTTGTTTTTGGCAATGGAAGGAAGAAATTATATGCCGAGAAAGAAGATCGTGAATTTACCAGATTTGTCAGTGGTTGCTCATTACGCCGCTGGATCTAGGGCTGCGAAAAAGCAGAAGTTGCAGAACCGATGAAAAGCACGGTGACGGCGGCGGTGAAAGAAATATGTTACTGTGGTGTGACGAAGCGACCATGGAGTCTATTCGTTGCTGAAATTTGAGATCCCTGGAAGAAAACTCAGTGTCTGAACAAGTCGCACATGCTTATGACACTGAGTTTGATGTTGTCTCTCTCTTTCATCCCCACCCACCACCAACAACAACATAAAACCTGACTCCTTATCTTTTTCATGCCTTTTATTTTGAATTTAATTTCATTAAATAAAATAAAAACTTACAATTTAACAGATAAAAAATGAAATAATCATTAATGTTGAACCTATTGAATCTCCAATTTTTTATCATGTCTTGACTAAGGGTATTTGAGGAGAATATAATTCAGATCTAAAATCTTATGCATGTCTTTTTTTCTTTGAAAAAAAGGGTAGTGATTATAGTGATGTGCGCATGAACAAACGCACATCTATGTTGGATACTTTGAAATCCAGCAAAAGGTATCAATGTTTGTGGATATTGTTTTTAGTGAGAAGTTGGGTTTTTAGCATGGTAACCAGAATTGGACCTGCTTTCGGTCCGGATGGTCATGAGAATCGGCGTGCTAAAAGCATAGAAAGGAGAAAGAGATTTGTGAGAGAGGAAGATGAAGTTGCAGGTGATAATAGCATAAAAGATATGGAGATGGTGTTGCGGCGCATATGACAAATGAGAGGGAGATGGTGTTGCGGCGCATATGACAAATGAAAGGGAGATGGCTGTTATATATACTAATGGATTAGGGTTACTAGTATTGCTTTCAAATTAAACAGTTGGGCCTGGTCCATACGGCCCACTGCAATTTTTTTTTCTTGGTATTTACACTGATTTATTTGTTTATAAGTTTTTTTACTCTTTCAAAAAAAAAAACTTGTTTTACTAATGGTTAATAAGCTGTAAAATATTTCGAAACAATTATGTATAAAAGATATAAACTACAACTATTAATTCATATAGGGTTTTTCTAGAAGCAACCCATGAAGGTGTCTTTTAGCAACTCACACATTAAGGTGTGATTTCCACTTTTTAGTTATAACTTTGTTAAAAGACACCTTCATAAAAATTAGTTGGTGTCTTTTAACAAATGCTCATAGAATAACTTGTTAAAAGACACCTTCATGAAATGTGTCTTCTAGCAAAACTCATTCATATATACTAGTAATTATCAATAAAAATTTGTTTTATCAAAAGAATGAAATTGTAAGTATGATAATTTTGTGTATTATTGTTTATAAGAAGAAAAAACATATTTGATTAAAAACGGTCTGAACCCGGTTGAACCCCGGTCCGACCTTAAAACTCTGAACCTATAAGTATGTCGGTTTAACGTCTGGTCCGGTTCTGATTACCTTGGTTTTTAGAAAATTGAATGAATGAGAGTGAATGAATAAATTAATTTGTGGGTACTCGTAATGTTTTTTCTATTTGTGGGTAATGTGTCTCACTTCATTCATAATTTTCTGGATTTGTAGTTAATTTGGTGAAGATGAAAATAATGATGAAGAAGATGAATAAACATATGTTCTAGATTTATGTTGAATGTTAAAACTAGTGTTGTTGTGGAGGAAAATTTGTTGTTGGGGGAGGAGAGAGGATGTAAAGAGAGAGAACATGAAGGAAAGTTTGTTGTTGGGAAGATAGAGAGGATATATATATATAGAGAGAGAGAGAGTGAGAGGAGATCTGATACTAGGAGACCATGTTTTCTTCTTTTAATTTAATGGTCATAAGAAAACTTGTGCATGGTGCACAAATTTAGTATTTGTGCAAGGTAAATGCCACCCTCCCCTAAACCTCTATCTTATACTAACTAAATCAATCAACATGTCAATTATTGGTCTATATGTCAAGGTAATACACGTCAGAGGAGGTGAATAGCGATTTAAAAGTTTATCGAGTTTGTAGCGAAAACTATTTTTGAAAAACAATTGACGACGTATCGGATTTATGCTTGATTCAATGGCAATGACAAAAGTAACAAGACTATGTTCAATTAATAAGATTCACCAAGAATTGAGAGATTCAAAGTCAAATCTTAACACAATTTATTATTGATAATTCTCACACAAGTTAGAAAACAAGACAAACCTCAAACCAAACCTAAGAGAAATTAAACAATTATACTAGTGAACACAATGTATATGTGTTTGATAAATTGACAATATATTGAAACCAAATGTGATCTATGTGAAATAAGATAAAGCCTAATTTAATGAATTAAGTCATGTTTAACAAGATAAACATATATCACACTCAATTTCTATTCTAGCAATTTATCAAGCAAGCATATACACAATTAATCAAAATTAAAGAGGATAGGGAAGAGAAACGACGCTGAGATTTATAGTAGTTTGCCATTTCATCCTCGCTTCGGGCTACGTCTACTCTTCTTGATGGAAAACGTCTCCACCAAGGACTTCCACTAGACTATGAATATTTGATTACAATGTGATTACAAGAATTCCTTGAAACTACCCTAGTTATTCAATTCCTATGCAACCATTTCCTCAATATTCAAATACCCTTTGAAATTGGTGCTTCTTGATGTCTTCCAAACCTCAATCACCCGTATGAAATTAAAGGAACTAACAAGCACATCCTCAATTGAAAACTTGTATGCATGCAATGATAAGCACATATACAAAGTATAGGCATGCAAAATGAAAGAAATAAACAAGGTTGAGTCCAAGCCGATGAGAATAAACATAGATTGAGTCATTGGTAGATGGAGAGTGTAACAACCTAAAGTCTAAAAGCGATAAATTATGCTAATGATACGGAATATCAAGAATTTAGATGTTACATCTTCAATAAATCACCAAGCATGCATAAATAACAATATTCTCATACATCGCAGCGGAATAAAAACAACATCACAACCATGTTTAATAAAACATCTCCAAGTAGCCATGTCATACATCACTAAAATAAATTCTTATCTCAACAACTGAGTCATAAAAATAAAAAATAGTCATAAGACTCCAAACATAAAAGATGTCCTAATCAGAGTTGACACGCACTAGACTCCGAAAAAGCAATAAACGAGGTAGCTTCAAGCTATCCTCAAGCTACTCACCAAAGCAAGCAAATCTATTCCTACACATCGTCTACCCATCTATGAGGATAAGGAAGGCGGTCAACCAAACGACCACTGGGGATTAGTTCATAATTCACAATTAAACATAATCAATGAAAATAAATGCTACAATTAAATTCAATTGATTTAAGCAACTCAACAACATCAATTCTCAACAAGTATATGAATATAGATGTTCACTACGCATTCATACATATTCAAAGGTTCACTACATTTTACCAAGTATACAATCCAACAAGTATATACATCAACCATGCAAATATTCACCGAGCACATAACAATTATGACACTTGTCAAATTATGCAATGCGCCTAAACACGACTTCTATATGCATGTGGTATCGGTCACCTCAAGGTCGTCACCTTAGATACATCCGCATCATAGTCATCGTCAATATGAATACTAAGTATTTATCGTCGCCAATATGATATAAAATCTGGTCGTCGCCAATATGGATATACAATTCGACACCAACATCATGAATGCATGAACATATGACTCAATTAATGCATATGTTCAACAACAAGTCGTCAACAATCATCAATAATTTTCAATACATGCATACACCATCAAAGTCATCGTCAATTGCATGTAAGAATTCATCAACATAATTTATCACCATCATAATTAATCAATCAACGATCATTTTATAGAACATAAAGTTCCAAAATCACATTCTTCACAAAATACGGCCAATTGACAACATCACAACATCCATCCAATTAAACATCCAAACATTATAGACTCATTCACATTCTATCATATTAACATGGATTCAAAGTCTCTTACAAGTTATCCGACCATAAGACATCAATTTGACAAAGTTCGCCTAAGTTTATGAAAACTAGCATTTTCCGACAAATTCTCCAAACCAAGGTAAATGAATTCAAACGCCTCAACCGAGTATACACATACGTTTCATAGGCCAAAGCCGACAATTACTCGAATTCCTTAAGTTTGTGTCGTTTCTTTCATTTCTTAAGTTATCCAACAAAACAAATCAAACAAGTTTGAATGCCTCAACTAAGTATACACACGAGTCACATATGAGTGCAGTAACGTATACACGTACGTCTCATAGGCCAATTCATCTCAATCCCAAAGTTTCACAAAGTTCGTATCGTTTTGTTGTTTTTCAAAGAATTCAAGTTTTCAAAACAAAACCAAGTTAAACCACTCATGAAAGTCCAATTATGCATGAATACATTAAGTTTAGGTGTTTAGGAACCATTGGCATGCTTAGTAGTACACAAAAACACAAAGAAACAGGTTTCTGGGTACTGCAAAACTGACACAGTCGTGTCATGAGTACACAAGGCCGTGTCACCTAACCAGAAGGTTCACACACGGTCGTGTCACCTAGACACACAGCCGTGTCACCCATGCAGAACAGAGGAAACACGTTTTTCCGTTTTCGAGCGTAAAATCTTGTTTGCAAATCCGATTTCGATTTCGTTTTTGCCTATGTGTTCCTTACACTTAACTCTATCATGTTCTACCAGAAAAATCATGTTTCTCCCATCCCAAAATAGCTTACTCAAAATCACTTATAACCACTTATTTTTCCAAAATCACTTAAACTAGCTTTTCGTATAAAAACCTAAGTTTCTTTCCAAAATCTTTCACAACCAAGACTTATAATAAAAATCAAAAGTTTATCTAACCTATCTCAACACAACAACATCAACAATTCACCACAAATCATCAATAATCTTAATTCGTCATTAATGACCCATTTTCTTCAAAACTCATTAAAACAACAACAACTTAATCATAACTTCAACAATAGCAACACCCAAGGTATAAATTATCATCAACAACACAACCTAACATTAATCAAAGCATAGTCTCACAATTTCATCAACAATCAACAACAACAATTTCATTTTTTACCAATTTAAGCAAAAATGATCAACAACAACTTATCAACAACAACAACCATGAGTTTTAAGCACATAATACATCAATTTCATGAAGTTTATCATACCCTTAAATTCACATGAATTAAGAGCACGAATTTCATCATTCAAAACCTCAAAAAGTCACAATTATCGCAAAAGCACTTAAACACATAAGTGAAATTAAGAGATTATAGCTCAATTTGTGAAAAAGAGACTATCCCCCTTACCTCTACTCTTCAAGAATCCAATTCCTAGCTTCAATTTAGCTCCTAGCCACCAACCCCAAACTTTCTCCCTCTAGTTTTTCTTTGCTCTTCAAGATCCCCTTTCTCTTTTTACCTCTATCTTAGAATGTTTTGTGAAAATGAGTAAACGAAGGTAATGACCTAATTTCTCATAAGATTAGTGTTTATATAGTCACTACTCAAACTTTAGTTGTCTTAATGGGCTCAATATTCTTACCAGCCAATTCACCAAGTGACTACTCACTTAACCGTCAAATAACGAATAAATATTGTCTCTAATTAATTACCACAACTCACTAGTAACTTAGTAAAAATAATTATTCCCACTTAAAATACTAAAAATAATACTCGTGACCAAAAGACTATTTTACCCTTGCTCACCAAATGACCAAAATGCCATAAGTACAAAATGACTAAAATACCCTTCTTAAGCCAAAGTTCACTAATCCCGAACAAAATACACAAAGAGAAAAATAATCACATACAGACACATATAAACACACATAATAATTAATTAAAATAATTCTAGCGAAAATATGGCTGTTACAGAGAGATCTTACCAATTTTATGGAGATGCAATGAAGGTTTCTAGAAAAGTCACGGACAAAAGGTAATAAATATAGGGTTTTATTTATTTAAAGCAAGAGGTATCTAAGATACCTAGTTCCCTACGGATATTACGAAAGGAGTCAGATGGTAGAGCGTTTGTAGAAATGTCAGCAAGTTGACACTTAGTGTCAACATACTCGAAAGTCACATCCTTCTTTTCAACATGATCCCTAAGGAAATGATATTGATTCTCAATGTGTTTAGTTCTTGAATGTAAGATTGGGTTTTTGGTGAGATTGATAGCACTATTGTTTTCACATTTAATTGGAACACAACTTAGTTTTAAATCATAGTCGAGTAGTTATTGCTTAAACCATAAAATTTGTGAGAAACAACTACCGACTGCCATATATTCATCCTCAGTGCTAGAAAGAGCAACGCTATGTTGCTTTTTGCTATGCCACGAGATTAAACAATTTCCAAACAAATGACAAGTCCCACTAGTTCTCTTTCGATCTGATTTGCATCCTGCAAAGTCAGAATCCAAAAACCCAACTAGACAACAAGAGCCCCCCTTTGGATACCATAATCCAAAATGTGTAGTTCTGCTTAAGTAGCGCAAAATTCTTTTAACAATTTTCAAGTGAGATTCCTTGGGGGAGGCTTGGTATCTAGAACATATACAAACGCTAAACATGATATTGGGCCTACTTGCTGTTAAATAAAGCAAAGAACCTATCATACCTCGATACCTTTTGATGTCAACGTCAATGTCGAATTCATCCTTGTCGATCGATTGAAAGAGTCGAGGACATGGGAGTGGAAATTGACTTGCAATCTTGCATGTGGAACTTCTTGAGCAGCTCCAAGGCATATTTTGTTTGGCTATCAAACGTTCCCTCTTCTGCTTGCTTTATTTGGAGACAAGGGAAGAAGGTGAGCCCCCCCATAAGAGACATTTCGAACTCACCCTGCATTTGCTTAGAAATTCTCTAAGCAAACTTTTATCAGTAGATCCAAAGATGATATCATCAACATAGACTTGAACAAGTAAAATATATTTTCCTTTACGTTTACCAAACAAAGTAGTGTATACACTTCCACGTGAAAATCCTTTTTCCTAAAAAAAAAAAACTTTCTCAACCTCTCATACCAAGCTCTAGGAGCTTGTTTGAGACCATAAAGAGCTCCTTTTAACTTGAAAACATGACCCGCAAACTCAAGATCTTCAAAACCGAGTGGTTGTGACACAAATACTTCTTCATTTAGTAAACCATTTAGAAGAGCAAATTTGACATCCATTTGATAAAGCTTAAAATCAAGACAACAAGAAAATGCCAAAATAAGACGTATGACCTCAAGGCGGGCTACAGGAGCGTAAGTCTCTTAGTAGTTAATCCCCTCCTCTTGGTTGTACCCTTTTTGCCACAAGCTTTGCCTTATTTCTTATGATTATGCCATTTTCGTCCAATATATTCCTAAAGACCCATTTAGTTCCAATGATTGACTTTCCTTTAGGACAAGGAACTAAGTCTCAAACTTCATTTCTTTTAAATTGATTTAATTCATCTCACATAGCAAGAATCCAATTTTCATCAATCATTGCTTCTTTTATGGTCTTAGGCTCAACTTACTCCTTTTTTGATGTCGCCTAGAATGTTTTTCAAAGGGTGGTTTCTTGTGGTGATCCAATCATGAAAAGACAATGGTGAGGTTCCTTGTTTTTCATCCTCGGGAACGTCTTCCTAAAATTCCTTATCTTTGTTGTCCTCGTCTTTCGGAGGAGCTTCTTGTTGGTAACCATCCTCGACAATATCCTTTGTATCAACATCAAAAGAAGTACCTTTCCCAACCACTAGGGGAGGTGTCTCATCAAAAGCAACATGAACGGATTCCTCAATAATGAGGGTCCTCTTGTTATAAACTCTATATGTCTTGCTAGTCGATGAGTATCCCAAGAAGATACCCTCATCCGCTTTAGCATCAAATTTACCAAGCTTATCCTTACCATTGTTTAAGATAAAGCATTTACATACAAAGACTCTAAGATATGATATGACAAGTTTGACTTCCTTACTTTAAGTAGTTCATAGGGTGTCTTATCTATGATAGGTCTAATGACAATCCTTCAAATATATCAATTTTAATTTAATCTCTTTAAAAAAATTCATCAAACTTTGAAAGAACTGAGTCAGGAAATTTTTGGAGACTTTGATATATTAAAAGGGTTGAAAAGCACATTTAATCCTATTTTATTTAAAAAAATGTAATATTGATTTTATTTTTTTTGTCAAGTAGTCTAGTGGCTAGAGCTCACACAATTTAATTGTGGAGAAGTGGGGTGTCCGGGGTTTGAACCCCGACCCTTGCATATAATATACAATATCTCTGAGCTAAGTTCACGGGGATGTAATATTGATTTATTTGGGCATCTATATTTGATTATTTTGTAGTTTCGTGACCTATTATTATTTCACAATAAAAAAAAATTGAATGTCCAAACTCAAACATAAAAGCCCGTCATCAATTATAATGTTTAAATAATTATTTGTGGGGTCTAATTTTTTGTAGTTGCTTTATTGCCAAAAAGTTGCTAATAGGGTGCCATCAATAGATCTAAGCCATTCAATTAAAACATCATATCAATGGCTGAAAATGGTACAAAAACATACTTTTCTATGGTGCACAAATTTATCATTTGTGCATGTTAAATGCCAACCTAATATAAAACCAGAGAATGATCAAACACAGACTAGAAGCCGATATTAGGAATCCGCACACGATAAACAAAAGAGAAAAAAACACAATATAGATAGTAAAATGAACATTATCTAACAAAAATTGTGCCACTTTTGAAAAGTTCTATCCTTCCTAACTCAGATCCCTGTTAGTATTTTCTTAGAAAGCTCAACCTCATTGGAAGGGAAAGAAAAAAAACTTTAAACTACAACAGAAAAGGCAGGTAATCATTCAGCCACAATTCCTTGTGCTCTCTCAAACTAATTAACATGGTTTGTAACATCTCTAGTCATGTGTAGCTGAAGAACTTGAGAATAATCTTTTATCTACTTCTTCTTCTTTGATTTGCTCGACAGAGACTGAGTATATGCAGTTCCCTGGGTGACAAAAAGAGATTTCGTTTCAGATGTCTGGTTTATGCTATAGGTTTAAACATGAAAAACTGAACAACATGGCATCCAACAAGTATAGAGATAATATACAGCAACATACGACCAGACCTGTAGCCATTCGTCTGTTGAAGCATCTGTAGATCTAGTTCCAACTTCAACTTTTGGAGCCCTCTTTGTTTTCTGATAAAATATTCATGAGCAAACACGAGAATATCAGAGAGATGAAGGAAATACTAAAGCCGGAGGTTTTCTTTAAAATTAAAAAGCCGAAGATTTTCTTTAAAAGCACAAGCTGGAGCAATAACCAGGACCAAATTAAAGGTGAGAAGTTTAGGGCCTTTTGGTATTGGAAAAGGTTTGTTATTTTCATTTTATTTTTCACTCTTTTTTTTGTTTTCAAATGTTTGTACTGAAAGCATTGAACACAACTGATGTACAATGTGCAAATTAAGCCCTGTTTATTGCGTGAAAAAAAATTCTATTTTAATTTTCTAAAATATGTGCTCATTTAACTTGCTAATAAGAATATGTGAGACTCTTAGAGTGAACCATTGTGATGGAGAGAAGATGAAATGCTAGCTAGGGATGATGAATTTCTGGAAATAATGAAAACAATTCTTTTGGCATTTTTGTTTCCAAAAAATGCACACATTTGTTCACTTCAAGAGTCTATTAATATTGTGTTTTTGCTAGCAAGTAAAATTAACACATATTTTAGAAAACGAAAATAGAGATATTTCAAAAAGCAAACGGGGCCCTAGTTTTGTAAATTGAATAGAGGAAATGAAAACAAAAACCTCTTCATAAACCAAACAAACCAGTATGAGTAAAATTAGCAAATTCAAAATGTGAAGGCAGTCCAATAATAGCAAATTATCTGAAAAAATATAGATATTAGTACCTTAGATAGATTTTGTATTTGACCATGAATCCATAGCCCCAGGAGGACAAGGAGGGCAACTCCAAGAGTAACAAGAAAGACAGATTCGATGCTAAGAATACCACCAGCTTCAACAACTTCAACAGTGCCATTAAAGAAGGTGCTTTGGAATGGTTGCTCGTCTATCTCATAAATAATAGTGCCGACAAGATCAAAACTCCCAGGCTGCATACGGAAAAATCATTACGTTGTTATGAGATCAATGAGTATATGTATAAAAGTGCTGTCTATCTTGCACTTTTCAGAAACTAAAAGCAGATGCCTTCAAAGTAATCGCAATACCTGCAAGAATTTACTGACTGCAAATATGTATGGGAAAGTAGCTTGCGCTGAGGCTGGTACAGAACCATTGTTGAAAACCTGCAATCAGAAAAGGAAAAAAATAAAGTTTGCTTTATATTTATTGTGTACTGTCATTTACTGAACCAGAACAGGTGATACTGACACAACATTGCAGAACCGTATTTCCTTCAAGAGAAATGCAAAATCATGTACAAACATATAGAACTACTTCAGATGGCCAACATCATCTATCCTAGCAAAATCTTCGGCTACTTGCATGTATCAAAAATATCACAAATGTAATCTAATGCTCATTTTTTGGCACAGGGCAGTAACTGGGTCAGTGCTATGACATTCATACACGATTAAAAGCCATCTCCTACAGATGGCACATAGACCAATCCTTGTCATGTGTAGATTAACAGTTCTAGTGTTCTAAAACTAAGTCTTTCAACGGAACACAAAATACTTTACTAATTACTATCCAACCTCTTTCCAGGAGGATTTGAAATTCCCCTTTCGTATAAATGCCTTTCATTAATTTGAGCATTAGAAGATTAAGATTGACTACGAGGTAGAATGCATAAAGAATCATTTGAAGTAACATGAGCAGTACAATTTTTGACACAAATAAATAGCCAAGTTTAATTTAGATGTTCATTAACCTATTACTACCTGAGCAGTAAGATTTTGAACAAGCAGACGATGATCAACAGGAAGGTGAACACTAGCCTTGATTGCAACAACATTCAAGCTGGAGTCTCCTGTTATTAGCCCACAAAATAAACGAAGTCAGATAGACTACAAATAAAAGAGCCCCTGATTTTACTCTTGGCTTCCACAAAAAGAATATAGAAAAAGAAAAGACATAAAATATAAATACGAAACAACAAGAACAAAACATTTAAGAAACTTGAAAGCTTGAAATTACAATGCTGGATACGAGTATCCAAGGATACGAGTATCCAATCTGATTAAATTACCATTATTTTTTACACCCACAAGCAGCTCTGTTTCTTCTCCAGCCGTAACCACTGCATCGCATTCATATGCGCAAACAAAACCAACACTTCATAAAATACAAAAAACAAAATTAAACCTAAATTATTTGTACTAGACAGAAAGATCCTTACATTTTGCAAAATTTTTTGGAAATACACTTATTGTATCAATTCCTGGAGCAGAAGAAAAGGTCCCTATGCTATCAAAGTCTTGGGCTTCCTCACCAACAACGCCAATATCACTTCCTTCTTCAGTGGTAGTATCCACACCTTCATCTGACTGGCACCTAGCAACTAGCAAATGGAGAAATCCACAATCAATAACCATCATGCACATAGCATAAAAACATTCTTATCAAGTAATTTGCAAAATCCGATAGGGCAAATAAAATAATACATAAACCAAATGCTGAATCAAGCTTCCATCCAAAAAGATACAGATTTAGATTACTGAACAATGAAATTTGGATTAAATTAAATTAACAAAACCAAATTAATACAGAATTCATTCAATTACACCATGTTGTCGTCGTTCCTTCAAACACTGAAATTAGGAATTCCAATTGATCTCTATATTATAAGTTCATCATTGAATCTATTTAAATACAAGGAATCCTTTCAAAAATGGATCAAAATACACCCTAAAAAAAAAACTTTAAGTGCCATGCACTAGATTAAACAATTCCCTTTGATCAAAAAAATAAAGTAAACAATACCCAATATTCAAAAAGTGATCTTTTCACTCTCTAACTTCAAACTAATAATGTAGGTGCAGGCAATGAAATCATAAAATCATAACAAAACACATACTCCCATCAAAGATCAAAATACCCCAAAATAAAAAACCAATTTTTAATGCAAATTATAAATTATAAATCAGATCAAACATCACAATGCATGCAAAAAATAAAAAAGAAGCAATTGGGTCGGCACAAAAGTAATCGTAACATGCAGAGAATGAAGCTAATGGATCATAGATAAAACGGATCTAGATCTATAATGTAGAGAAGCAAACCTTGAAGGAACGGTGAAGCGATGAGGAAAAGAGCGAGAGAGAAAATCCAGAAGGAGTTGAAGGAAGCCATGGTTACGGTGATGTGTTATATTTTCCGAATGAATTTTCAACGATGAAATAAAACAAAAGATTTGTAAATAAGGTTATTGTTCGTGTCGCAAACGATGTCGTTTTAATGTTCGAAAAAAAAGAAATATTGTTTGTCAAATTTTCATTGGACGTTTTTACGTGGTGCCTCGTCACATTTGCTTTTGCTGCCCAAATCAATATATAAAGAAAAAGACAAACAAGATTTTATGCTGATTTACTTGATTTTTCAATTATATCTTTAAACAAAATTACATTGTTTTTTTTTTTGAGGGAACAAAATTACATTGTTATGTTGTTGGTGTTATTTAAAACAAAAATTGTCAATTTATTATATTATTGTTGTCATTTTTTTTTTGAATTTTTGAAGAGGCTAAAATGAAATATTACTCAATCAAAAAGTTCTTCCTAACACAAGGCGTACCAGGAAAAGAACTAGAGTCACAAACATATTTACAGAAAAAAGGAAACCAATAGATAGTAACTGAAAACAGAGAAAGAAATAACATTAGTCTGTGTCCAACATAGTGAACGGACTAAGCCACCATCCATGGTAGTTGAAAGAGAGATTAGGAAGTTTCGCCTTCAACCACAAATAAGAAAGAGACTTAATCTTTTAAGCAATCTGATATGTTGAACATTCTTTACCATTGAATAACGTGTTAGTTCTTTCTTTCCATATTTCCCACGCAGTAGCATACCAAATCAAATGCAAAATAGAATGTCGCACCTTAGAACAATTGCCGCCAATAAAACCAAACTAATTGAGGTAATCCGCAGGCACATTTGGGAGCACCGAACAGACGCCCAACCAGCGATGAATAAAGTGCCAAACTTCCCCAAAAACTTGCAGTGTAAAAATAAACGAGGAGAAGATTCTACCGAGCCACAACCACCAACACACAATCTATCATCAGAAGCTATAACTCCACGACGAAGCAAACTATCCTTAGTTGGCAAACTATCACGGAACAGCCGCCAAGCGAAAAGAACAACCTTCAAGGGAATATCCTTATGCTAAAAAGCCTTTGTAGAAACCGTAGTATCAACATTATGATGATGAGTCAGGATTTTATAAGCACTCCGAACAGTGAAATCATTGCTCGATTCCAAGTTCCAAAGCCATTTGTCCTCCTTATCAACCTGCAAAGTCACAATTTGAAGTAATAAACATAGTTCCCCCACTGCCTCCTCCTCCAACACAAACAATCCTCGCCTCCACTGCCAAGCATCACCTCCATCTCCCCAGCCTAACTGACATATCAAACACAAACACCTCTTTAAGGAGCGAGAGGTTAAACAATCTGTTGAACCTCTCCCTAAACGCCACTCCACCAACCCACACATCCGACTAAAACATAGTTAACTTCTCATTTCCCACCCCACGACTGACATGATCTCTGAACCACTCCTCCCTACGTAAGGTAGAGATAACCCGCCGCCAAGAGGCATCACGTCCTCCTCCTACCAGCTGGCCGCCCTCCACACCATAACGGGTTGTCATGACCCTAAACCTCAAACTATTCCTATCACCAACAACCTCCAACACCATTTTCCTAATAATGCATAATTAAACTCTCTAATTCTCCTTACCCCCAAACAAACAGACTTCCAGTCCACCCATGATATGATTTGTTGTCATTGAAAAATATAAATATGGTTTGTTGAGTTTGTTACATTTGAAAGTCACAATGTCTTCATCTTTTCGTTACTATTTATACAATATATATATATATAAAAAAAAAATCCCTTTTCGATTCTTTTGGGTTGTCTTTTTCCTTCCAAAATTACCCTTAACTTTCAATACAAATATCATATTCAACAAATAGATAAGAGTAAATTCAAATTTTAAAACAAATGTAACAAAATGTATGTGTGTATTTTTTTTTTCTTATCGTTTAAAAGAGATGATGGATGAGAGTGAATTCAAATATTAAAAATTTTGTACCAAACACAATATTTATTTTTTGATTGCCACACAAAATATATCGAATAACAAACATAGTATGAGTATATGTCCAATTTTTTTCATTACCTTTTAAAAAAATGTAACAAAAAAAACAAATATATCTATACTATATATAAAGAAAATAGGAGATTTTGAGCTGGTTTTTCATTATCCCGATTATACCCTTAAACAACTTTTCCTATAATAATAATAATTGTTGTTGGTGTCATTAAAAAGATAAGAGTTTCTATTATATTTTTTTGTTATATTGTCAATGACATTCAAATAGATAAACATGATTAGCTTGGTTTGTTATAATTTGAAAGTAACAAACATTTATATTTATATTTTTTATTCAAAATTAAAATTTCATAAAAAAACACCGTTCATAATTTTCAAACGTTAACACAATAAAAAGAGCGGAAAGACGGACACATGAATACTCATCTTTTCTCTAGTATATATAAAGAAAATGACCCTTTTTGACTTTTTGGTACTGACTTTTTCTACTTCCAAAATTAGCTTCAACTTTCAATGTAAGTAGCACATATAACAAACAAATAAAAGTATATTCAAATATTAGAACAAAATGTAAAAAAAAAAAAACGAATAGACGGGCACTGTAGTGTCCTTCTTTCTGCTAGTGTTATATAAGTTTTCATTAAAACAAAAATGACATGCACGGTCAGTTTACATTGAAATCCAAAATGAATGAAAATTTTAACAATTATTTTTAGAAAAAGGTTACAATGTAAGTAAGATTGTACGATAATATAAGTAGATGACGGTAGTCCTCGTGAGCTTAACTCAATTAGTAAGAATATTGCATAATTTATGCAGGGGTTAGGGTTCGAACCCCGGATACTCCACTTGTTCATATTTAAATGTGTGAGCTCCAGCTACTAGATCAAAAAAAATAAGTAGACGACGGGAAACTATATTACAACTTCAATGTATTTTCATTAAAGTTTTAAAAAATAATTTTACCAAAAAGTAGTTAACATAATTTTTTTTTAAGGGTGGTAGTTAACATCATTTGAAATCGATTTCCTTGAAAAAAAATCATTTGAAATCGTTAACCTTTAAAGAAATTCACTTGAAGTCGTTAATAAATTTCATTTCTCTAAATAGGTGGTTCAATTAAAAAAAATTCAATTATATTCTTAAACTTGTTAATTATTTGAAATAAGATTTTTTTAAGGATTTTTGTAATAAGATTCTTGACATGTAAATACTTTTTTTTTGTAGTGTTGACATTTATACTTTGCAATTAGGTTAATGGATATTTAAATAAAATTAAATTTATAGACTTAATTATAGATTATTTAAAAAGAAAAAAAATTCTTTTTAAGGGGAACCGAATATTTTTGATATAATGGACTAAATAAATTATTAAAAAAATTCAGTGAATTAAAATCTCTCTTAATTAATTCGGTGACTTTTTTTCTCGAAAAAAAATCATTGGCTTTTTAAAAAATCTCTAGTTACCTTAGAAGTAAAATAAACCTAAAATGAAAAAGTCATTCCTAATTATATGGGCATCTTTTATATCATATAGGTGTCGTTGTCTATCTCAAGTTCAGTAACTTTAAACTCACTAAAACACACCGTAATAAACTGGACTTATCAAGTAACGATCTAAGGAGCAAAGATAACAACAAACTAGAGTTTACCACCAGCACCCACCACTATAAATATGGGTCACCGCTCGTGTGCACCTTACTGAATAACCACTTTTGCTCATAAGGCAAAGGATGAGCACCACCTACTCAGGAGGTACCCCCTCTTGTTCAAACTTGAACATTGACGCCCACAAATATTGTGGAACCTCAATAAAACTATTACCTAAGCCTCAAGCAACTTAACTATGGCTTGCACCATGAGCCAAATCATGCCAGAAAATTCTCAATACAACAAACACCAATGAGACCTGACCAACAACGACGGGGTTTACAACAAACAAAGAAACGAGAATCCCCAAGATTTGCTCTCGCATGAACAACGTTCACAAACATGCAATCGCGATGCCTCGGCTTACATGTGGCAAAACATCTGTGGCGGCACACCGTCACACTGACAAAGACAAACCACGAATAAAATGTCGTTCAGACACGCCACAACTTCTGAAATCGTTCATTGTCTCGAAGGCACAAGACTCATTATTCTACCCCATCGTACCCGAACGAGATGCATGCTCGGATGAAAGAGCTAAAGGCTAGAATAATTGAAATAGAAAAACTCAAGAGGAAACAATCATTATCGGCTTTTAAGTGTGGAGTTGAAAGCTAGTCGTGGAGTTGAAAGTAGGGCCTCCTCACGTAGCCCTCCCAGTATAAAAAGGAAAAAGGAAAATTCTACATAACTTCCCTTTTTGGGGAGATCAACAAAGAGCCCCATATTGAGGTGCTTTCGTCTTCCAACCATGAAGGAATACGATGGCAAAACTAACCTATATGAACATATAAGCTCCTTTTAATGACATTATGAAGATGGAATGGGATTGACATGCCCTTAAGTGCATAGTTTTTCGTTGGACTTTGAAGTTTGCTACTTTATTATGTCTCTCACACCTTTCTAAGAGGTCGGTTAAAACCTTGAAGAAACTTGTAGAGATAATTGTGGCTCATTTCACCACGAGTTGCATAACTCATAAGAGTTTGACATGACTAGTTTGACTTATGAAAAGACAAAATGACACCTTAAGTAAGAGAGTTACCCCTCCACCTCGGGATATCAAATTCATCTCGAGAGGACTTTCAGGAGGAAGGGTTTGTGCCACTAACAACGCCAAAGGAGATACATGCGAGCTGCAAAATCTGTTTCTATTACACATGTCTGTAATGTACTCTCCTCAATCATTTTCACCGATAAATATTTCAAAAGAATTGACACACAACAAGATTACTAGATGGTTATGTTGGTTATCATGGCAAACTACAACATCAGGAGGAGCCTGATAGATTAAGGAATATATGTTGACGTAATTTTTACTGACACTTACAAGCAACTATGATTACCAAATTCATTTATGAAGGCATACAACGGCACCCTAGTTGGTTTTTTATATGACATTGTCGAGATTATAGGCTATCTCGATACACTCATACCCTTCATTATGGACGTTGATTCATAGTCCATACAAATGAAGTTTATGGTGGTTGATGCTACATCAGCCTACAACCTAATCATAAGAAGACATATACTAAATGTTCTAGGAGCTATAATGTCAACTCCGCACCTCACTATTAAGTTTCCTATAGAAAATGGCAAGATTTCTACCATACATGTGTTAGCCTCTAATTTCGACAGGCTCAATTAATGTGGTCAACGTTTGTTGACTTTTCAGGAATCAAAGGCTTTATCTTCAACATGGGAATTTCAACAGTTTGGACTTAGCGTGTGAAAGAGTTTAAAACCATGGAGTTTCACAAAATGCGAGTCAGAGCGTAAGCTGGTCGAAGCCAAAGCAACAAGTAGCTCATAAGTGCTACGTCAATAACCTCAAACAACAACGTTGGGATCGAGGACATGGCAACAATGTCCTAAAACCTGAAATCTACGAGGGTGAGTGTAAGATACTAGAACTACACCCTCACGAATGTTGCGAGTTTCGTCCCAAACCGATGGAAAAACTCAAAGAAGTAGAAATTTTAGGACTTAAAAAGTTTACGAAGATTGGCACGCAACTATCACCCGCAGAAAAGTTCACTTTAATTTAGAAATCACAAAGCAACTCATACCTATTCGCTTGGAGTCATTTCGACATGTCTAACAGAGATTTGGATATGGTTTGCCCATACCTATAGGCTGCAATATAGTAGCTTGTTCCGCTTCAAAAGATTGTTGGTTACACTTTGGATGGATTTGATCAATCTTATGTAATTAACATCCAATTACGGCCTTTTAGGCTATTAATAGAATAATAGGACATAAATTGTATCATAACAACTTTAAAATTCACGAGCTCTTGATTTCTTTATTATTATTTTATATGTTCCAGAGATTTCTATTTCGAATAAAGTTGTGTTTTATTTTTCTTTGTATTTATTCTTGTTTATGTTGATCAATGTCTTTTATTTATTTTCCCATATCTCCTAGGATCATAAGTGAGTAGATTATTTAGTCTTTGGATTCTTCGAGAAATCCAATGAAAGATTTTCGACAAACCTTTATTCTTAGTATTTGTTATAAGTTTCTATATATCTTTGTATGATCTTATCAATCAAATTAAGAATTGAAAGTAGAGGTTTGATGTTGAACATACAAGATTGGGCAATATAATCAAAACATGAAAATAGTCGAGATTTGCTTGAGATGATAAAAGATGATCATTTTGAAAGGACTTGGTCAACAATTCGACCATGAAAATTGGTTGTTTTGTTGGTTCAAGGTACACTTTTGTATCTTTGAAAGGAGACTTTTTTATATTAGTTTATATCATCTTTAAAAGTTAATCCTCGTAAGTCATAACTTAAAAGAAGAATTGAGGTTGTAGTTTCTACCTTTGCGATGAAACCACGATCCTAAGGCACTTTCACATTTATACTTACAGAAACCGTTCATCCAAACATTATTATTCTAGCTAATCATAATAGTCAAAAGAGATTGATACTCAATACAAAGTTTATGTAGGATCAATATTTTTATTACGCGGTAAAACTGTCAACCTACAGGCTTATCAAGTTTTTGGCACTGTGAACTTTGTTATTTTTATTTGTTTAAATATGAGTAAGTATGTATTCACATTACAAAAGAAGAATGAGAACCATTTTGTTCAACTTCACCACCACCATGCATATCGGTTATCGTGGAAGAGTCAAAACCAATGAAAAAAGCTCTTGAAATTTGCTCACAAGATTCCAACTCTAAGGATAGAATCACATCCAATTATACATGTATCCAAACTTGCAAAGGAAAATTTTCAAATTCAAGTTGAGGAAATTCGTAATCAATGTTTACAAGATCCAATTGAATTACAATTTTTGAAATTTTGGGTTGTAGACGATGATTCACATGAAAAACAAAAAGAAATATAGAATATGAAAGCGCTATCTTTAATTAATCTTTGGCACTCAACCATAGAGAGTGTTAAAAGGTGTGACCCTAGCATTTATCATTTATTTAACATTGAGGGAAAAGACATTTGGGACTAGATACCGATTGAGAGACTACACTCTTTGAGTTCTTAGATGAATGAGACCCAAGACTTTCAAATTTCCATCAATAAAAGTCCGTTCTAACTATTTAATTCCAATTTTAGTACTAGTTCCTATCACATTGTTTTTTTTTTTTGGTAGATAGATGAAATGGCAAAGCCATTATAAACTCACACACACAAGTGGAGGTACTAGGGTTCGATCCCCGATCATGACATCCGGCCTAACAATTTCGGCATTTTGCTAGTTGAGCTAGGACTTCTGGATAGTTCCTATCACATTGTTATCAATAATATTGAAGAAACAAGTAATGTTGTATATAATCCAAATATTTTTGGTTTAAAAAAATTCTTCAGATATTACAAAATGCATTTTTTTTGTAAAATAACGTAATGGTTAAGGCCCACACATTTTAAATATGGAGAAGTGGAAAGTCTGAGATTCAATCTCCAGATCCTGCATAATACTATCCTTGCAGCTATCGACTAAATTGTGCTTACACGACATAACAATTAATATGCATTTACTCAGTAGTTCATCAATAACGCAAGTGGATATTTTGTAAAAGAAAAAAGAAAAAAAACTCTGAGTAAAATAAACAGTTCCCTAAAGCAGTACCTTTATATTTTTCAACCCTGAATCCATACATTAAATATACATACCTGGCCAAGAAAAAAAGGCCATTGAGCATAAGAAATCAGCCACCCGCTTCAATAACCACCAAAGAGTAAAATAAAACTTCTAGCCCTATGCTATTTTTTTTTTTTCACTCAACCAAACGCAGTAAAATAAGCAAACCAAATAAAGGGGAAACTTCTATACAACAATTGAAAACTTTTTCCCCCAATGAAATAATATACATACAGGAAAATGGCCATTACAAACTAATTTACAAAACGGTGTTTATGTGTAGTGCTTTAAGTAATGAAGTTGCCATCTGTTTGACCAACACTTGACCATCTCTGCGTTCCCCTATCAAGTTTTGCAGTTTCTCGGGTAGATCATTCTCCACAATCAGTTTCTTGGGCTGAGGGTGGTGCTCATAAACAGCCTGCCAGAACATTTTGAGATATGTAAGTATAGTTGCTTTTGGAGCAAAAAACCCGTTCAAACACAAACTTGCATGTTCCATTCATACAGGATTTAGGATAAAGTGTTGTGTGTCTATTTAGCCTGATTAACTGTAGTACCAACCAGATATTTTATAACAAGTATAATATATGCATACCTTTATAAGCCTGAGTAAATTAAGCCGAGCTATAGCATCTTGATGATCAAGCCTTGCAACGAGTAATGGAGTTAATCCATTAACAGCCAAAGTAGTATTGATCCGGGCAGATTTTCTGCAATATTATATGACATTAAATAAAAACCCAGTATAATGAAAGTAAAAATAATAACATTAGGAGAATAACATAGAAAATTATATTTGGCTACGTAAAATATCACATAACAAAGATCTCTAGGTACTTCTGTGAGCTAACATATTGACTTTCTGG